>Ga0255347_1000143_pt1 | contig 135204 bp, 91 predicted proteins | sample wastewater_treat_2_FD_192479 | JGI IMG/M metagenome (GOLD analysis project Ga0255347, IMG submission 192479) | Wastewater microbial communities from Lulu Island WWTP, Vancouver, Canada - plant24 | ecosystem: Engineered > WWTP > Wastewater > Unclassified | place: Canada: Vancouver, British... | reverse complement strand
TGATCCCCACGCTTTCGTGCCTCAGCGTCAGTTGCCTCTTCGTGAGATGCCTTCGCAATCGGTGTTCTGAGTGATATCTATGCATTTCACCGCTACACCACTCATTCCTCCCACGGCAGGGGAACTCTAGCAATGCAGTATCAACGGCACTTCCGGAGTTGGGCCCCGGTCTTTCACCGCTGACTTACAAAACAGCCTACGCACCCTTTAAACCCAATAAATCCGGATAACGCTCGCATCCTCCGTATTACCGCGGCTGCTGGCACGGAGTTAGCCGATGCTTATTCGCAACATACTCTCATCGGCGTACGCGTACGCCTTATTGCTCTGCTGCAAAAGAAGTTTACAACCCATAGGGCAGTCATCCTTCACGCGGCATGGCTGGTTCAGACTTCCGTCCATTGACCAATATTCCTCACTGCTGCCTCCCGTAGGAGTTTGGGCCGTGTCCCAGTCCCAATGTGGGGGGCCTTCCTCTCAGAACCCCTAGACATCGTAGCCTCGGTGGGCCGTTACCCCACCGACTAGCTAATGTCACGCGAGCCAAACCAAAGTCGCAAAAAAAAGCTTTCAACTTAAAGGCATGCGCCTGAAAGTGTTATGGGGTATTAGACGAAGTTTCCCTCGCTTATCCCCCGACTGAGGACATGTTGCTCACGCGTTACTCACCCGTTCGCCGGTCGCCGCCGGGTGTTGCCACCCGCGATGCCCCTCGACTTGCATGTGTTAAGCCTGCCGCTAGCGTTCATCCTGAGCCAGGATCAAACTCTTCATTGTATAAATAATAAATAAATATGATAGCTTGACTGACTGATTCAATAATAACAATTCCTATAAAAAAAGAATTGACGCTCTCGATTTATTAAAAACGGTACTTGTTGTACTTATCTTCCAGTATTTTCAAAGATCATCCTCCCCCTTTTTCTCAAAGGGGGCTGCAAAGATAATCACTTTTTATAAACTCCCAAACTTTTTTTTGAATTTTTCTGCTTCCGAACCTCATTTTGCTTTACGCGAGACGGATTATTGAGAGTGTCTAAGAAATCATATTCTTGTGCGAGGCACATTACATTCTTGATTTGCAGCAAACTCTTTAATGGTGGCAAGATGCCTTTGCAAAGAAGCCGCCGCTTCGTCTGGTTTTCGGTCCTTAATAAGTGCCAGCATCTCACGGTGCTCTGCAATGACCGGTTCAGGATCTGATGAACATACCTCAAAACGGTAATAATAATCCAGCACATCCGGAGTTATGAATGTAAGTAGAGAATATATTACCGGATTATGACAAGCCTTGGCTATGGCTGAATGGAAAGCGAAATCCTTTTCGTATTTCAACTGGCAATATGCGTTTTCAACATAGTCTTCTAACGCCGCCTCCAGATTTACGATATCTTCCGGAGTATGATTCAGCGCACATAAACGTATTGACTCCGATTCAAGCAGGATACGCACATCCACCAAAGAGCGAAAGTCGAAACTGTCTCGATCTATAATATCGGAAATCTGATTGATTACGGCAGTTGCAGGATAGGGGGAAATAACTGAACCGCTCTGCGGGTAAATTTTAAGCACCCCGAACAATTCCAGTTTTTCCAAGGCAAGACGAACCTTTTGTCGGCTTATGTCTAAGTCTTTTGCAATTCTTCTTTCTGCCGGCAACTTCTCTCCTGGCTGAATTTGGCCGCTGAACAACATGTCTCTAACATAATGGTAGACCTTGTTCATATCGGAACCTACTGTTATCTTTCCCGACATAATCTATTTAATTTTAATAATATCGAAATCTGTAAATTTAATAATTTCATCGCGCAACTGTGGGGCAAGCGATCTGTTTTCACCGAAACTTCTGTATAAACCCCATTTGGGACGCATGCCTGTGCAAGCGTCTCTCCATAAATCCAAAGTTGTTCCATCGACTTTAAGAATCTGTTCCCCATCACTCATACGAAATATTTCGACAGAATAACTACCCGGATTGTCGAAATGCACAATCTCTGTCACGCTAAGCCATTCACCAAGTATTTCCGCTAAATCCAGCCTTGCTAAATAGCTGTTGCCAGATCCGGCAGAAGTAGGCGCGGTATATATGACTTGAAATTGCTGTTTGCCATTGCTGAGCGAACGACACGTAAAAGTAATAGCCGGCATAGAAACATCTGCTGTGCCTTCTTTATTATCTATTCCTTTTAATTGATGAACATGAGAAAATTTATTTGTGGTTTTCATCCCTTTCGGGAGACAGAATTTCCATGTTATTTTAAGCGTTTCACCCTTCTGTGCCACTAACGAATCGGGGGAATGACCGTCGGTCTTTATTTCATTGCGCTGACGGTCTGTTATTGTTGCAATGCCACGGTCATCATCGATGAGTATATGTAGATGGAAGTCAAATGCATATCGTTTAAGAAATTTATCGTAACTCTGACGTATATGCCGGAAAGGAGCGGATGCATGCTCGCCGGAATTGTCCGGGCATTCGTAATTGTAGCCCTTTGATAAGATGAGTTGATATGTGCCGGCATCATTACCATCTGCCCATAATCCGGATGTCGGAAGTTTGTCTTTTTCTCTCTTCACAGGATCCGGAATTACGAAGCTGGAACTGCAGGCTATGCAAAGTGCGGATAGCATAAAAGTAAGATGGTGTAATTTCATTGCCATAGTTTTTACTATATTTGCAAAGGTGATTAGTTGTCGGTTTCCGTCTTACAAATATACCTAAACAAATTGATTTAAAAAACGATAATAACATGAAAACTAAGCTATTGAGCATATTTGCTTGTTGTTCTCTTTTTCTATGTGTTTTATCCGTATCTGCACAAGAAAAAACATACACCAACCGCTATTCAATGAAGCTGGAATTGAAGCCGGATGGAACATATGCCCTTCAGAAAGAAAAACGATACGCAAAAATTGTTGATCTTGCCAGTATCCCTGATCTCTATGTCCCTTATGAGCATGTGAACAACAAACTTACTAGTAAGGATTATCGGCTCACTGAAACTATGGAATACACCTACAAAACTCATGATGGATACGAACTCAAAATGGCAGTGGATTTCGCCAAGGCAGAAAGGCCAACTCCGGTAATGGTCTATGTCCATGGAGGCGGTTGGGCGCGTGGATCAATGTCTGCTTCCCGCTCGCTATCGAAATACCTGGCTCAACAAAAAGGCATTACAGGTGTGCGAATAGAATACACTCTGGCGCCACAACCCGGAGCGAATGTTCAGGTTTCTATACAAGATGTAATGGATGCAGTGCAGTATCTACGCGATCATGCTGTAGAGTTGAATATCAATCCCTCCAGAATAGGATTTCTCGGGACTTCTGCAGGGGCGCATTTGGCTGCCGTTGCAGCAATGAAAACCCATGATGCCAAAGTCTTTGTTGGATACTCCGGCATATACAACCTCACAACCGCATCAATCACGGTCAAAAGTAAAGACAGCGAACGTATTAACTACTTCGGCGGGCTGAACCAGAATTACCTTGCAGATGCTTCTCCTGCGCTTCTAATTCCAAAGAAGAAAAATATCGCTGCGCTGCTAGTGTGCGGAACTGCAGATATTACAGTTGAATATTCTCAAAGCCAAGAATTTGCCAATGCGCTTAAGCGCCAAAAGAGCAAGCCCGTAGAACTGTTGATTTACAATAACTACGACCACAACCTCAACTCGAAGAAATCCGATAAAATGGAAGAAATTTTCTTTAAGACGGTAGACTTCGTATCAGCAAATCTGTAGAAAGAAGAACTAAAGAAAAAGCAGGATGGTCATAAGGCCATCCTGCTTCACATTACAGTTTTGTTATAGAGAAATCTGCAAATAGCAAAGTCTCATCGCGAAGTCCGCTCGTAAACCTATTGCCGCTTGGACCAAAACTCCGGTACAGACCCCACTTGGGACGGATTCCAGGAGTTTTACTACGCCATAAGCGGGCAGGTACGCTGTCTAAAGAAATAATCGTACTGTTATCGCTAAGGCGCCTGATTTCCAGGCTATAGCTGCCATTATCCGAGAAGGTTGCAATTTCGGTGACGGCAAGCCATTCTCCAAGGAGTTCGGAAAGGTCATACTCTGCAAGACGTACTATAGTACTGCCTTCTGAGCTGGGAAGCACATTCTGAATCTGAAGTTTTTGCTCGCCTCCGCTTGTGCTACGCGCCGTGAACGTAATAAGCGGTTGTAACACATCAGCATCACCAGAAATATTATCTATACCTTTTAGCTGATGCACATGCGAGAAGGATGTCGTTGTGAGCATCCCTTCCGGCAAGCGGAACAGCCATTGCATTTTAAGTGTTTCCCCTTCAGTAGCAACCATCGAAGCAGGTGAGCCTGAATAGGTCTTTATTTCGTTGCGTTGACGATCGCTATCCACTCCCTTGTCGGTGTCGATATTAATATGAAGATCGAAGGCGAATACATACTTGTCAAGCACGGAATCGTAAATCTGACGAATATGCCGAAGCGGTGGCGAATGATCGTCATCGGGCGATTCGTAAGCATAACCCTTCCCTGTGATGAGGCTGTAGGTTCCCTCGTCGTCACCATTGGCGACGAGGGTTCCTTCAGCAGCAGGATTCACAGGAGGCAGCGCAAACCTTCACATCGGTTGTTCCTGAGGGCCATATGTCTTATAATCCTCAGCAAGAGTAAACTCTCCCGTGGTCTTATTAAATGATGTTATCGGGTCAATATCGAGCGTTGTAACATCTGTAAGAGTACTTCTGTCTTTCAGGTCACTGATAGTCCATTTTTTCCCGCCGGCCAAAGTCCCATAGCAATAATTGTGGGAAGACGCTCCTGTGAAATCGGCAGGACTCTCTGTGGTTGGCTTATTAAGGCGCAATATCTTGACATTAGAGCCAATATCTGTATTGTCTGCAGCCCATAAAATATTATTGTTGATATTTGCAGAAGCAATATCATGTACTCTGTAATATCCGGCAGAAGCAATATTATAGAACAGATTGTTGTCCATTCTCAACGTTTGGGGGAAAGTGGAGTCCGTAATACCTGTGGCTGACGTACTGAAAAGCTGCGTTTGCACAGCAGTGTCTCCGGTGCTATACACAACATTATTCGTAAAAATAAAATCGTGGTAACCCGCAAGGGTGGTCGCACTGCTATTTATAAGAAACAGTTGTACTGTAACCGGGGTTCCAATCCTGCATCCATTGATCTTGATTTTCTCAATGCCCTTTTGAAGAAAAGCGCTATTAGGGGCATAAATATACCTTTTAACATTCTTAAAATCACATAAATTTAGAACAAGGGAATCGAGATTGCTATCATTATCTTTCTTGCTCATAAGCTGTCCCGAGGTCATTGCCGCCATATCAACAATGAGGTTATCCATAATGAGCGATCCGGATTTAAGCAGAAGGGATTTGCTTAAGGTAGCTGTATAAGTTGCAGGATGAGCAGGGTCGTTGCTTGCAAGAACCACATCTCCGGCTATAGTTGTTTCCGAAGTGTTGGTTACGCTTGCAGAGGCTTCAATAAAAATAAGCCCGTTCATCCCAGTCTTGAATAATCCTCCATTGGCAAGCAAGGTGGCCTCAGGTGCACCCACATTGTTTTTATTGTAACTTACCCCGGCAATGCTTACGTCCAAACCGGCCTGATAAACCGTATACCTATCATAGCCGAAAGTAACATTTGCATTTGAGAACTTACCGAGCGGGTAAAGTGTCTTTCTGGCAAGTTGAAGCGGGTTCGAACCGGTTCTGCTGGCCACACGTGCATCGGAAGTGATAAGTTTGGCTTCGAATGGAAAATGAGAACTGGTTCCGGTATTGCGCACATACACATAGTAGGTTTCGCCTTTCTGAAGCGTAGTTCCTGCCGGGGCCTTGGTTATAACATCATAATGTGACTTTTCGCTTATGGTCGATATTGAGGTGGGGCCGGTAGCTCCAACCGCATTATTATAAGTGAAATGTCCACTCATAGGACGAGTGCCGGAAAACATCACGGCAATCACATCGTCAAAGTCTACCGAAAAGCTGAGTAGAGAGCCGAAGAAACGGAAACGAAATTGTGGCGCTTCGGTAGTTGCTGATCCGACCATTGAAACAGCAGAGGGATCCACATTGCCGACAATGGCTGTCTGTTCATGGGGGATGATGGCTTCTGCAGCACCTGTGGCAAAATCGGACAGACTCACGGACAGTTCATAGGGATATACTGCAATAAATTGCGTGGACCCACCTGTTACTGTGCCCGAGAATGAGACTTTAGCTCCATCGGCATCGGCCGTAAATAGATTGGGGGTTGGTGAAATATTGTCATAAACAGCAATTCTATCACCTTTCTTCCAAGATAGAGAAAGTGTTTTGTTGTCCATGTCAATTGAACCAATTGAAACTTTCGTTTGAATGTCATCTTCAAATGAGGCGGAAAAAGTCATTGGAACCTTTACTGTTTCTGCAGTTTCCTGTTTTCCTTCTTCCGGCTTCATTTCTAATTTCTGGCATGAAGCAAATGCTGCAAGCGCCAGAACGGCTAAAAACATATTAATCTTTTTCATATCGTTTCCCTCCTTTACCAAAGATATTCATCTGCAATATTCATATTTTCGATTTCTCCGCTTGTTTGGCAGAGAGCGAACTTCTCCATAAGAGTTAATACGTTGATTTCCGGAACAAAATATTTTTTCTTTTCCATCAGTATTTAATATTATGAAAATAATACACCTCCATTTATATCTATGGAAGCGCCGGTAATATACGAAGACTCTTCACTTGCCAGGAAGCATACAAGGTCGGCAACTTCGTGAGCTTCACCCTCACGACGGAGAGGGGCGCTCTTATGAAGATTCTGACGAGCTTCGGGTTTAGTAAAGCGGTCATGGAAAGAGGTGTTAATCATTCCCGGAGCAAGGGCGTTCACTCGTATTCCCTTAGGACCAAGTTCCTTGGCCATGGCTCGAGTATGACATATAACGGCTGCCTTTGATGTTGCATACATGGATGCACCGGGGCCACCGCCGTCGCGAGCAGCCTGCGACGAGAAGTTTACTATAGCTCCGCCCTCGGTCATCATGGGTACCGCCTCACGAGTGCTGAGAAATACGCTGCGCATATTAATGTCCATCAGAAGATCATACCATTCTTCGTCTTGCTCGGTGATAAGCTTACGTCCTACGATACCACCCACTACATTTACGAGGATGTGAACCACCGGTCCAAAGGCCTCAGCCGCCTTAGCAAACAGATTCTTTACATCTGCGGCTTTAGTCATGTCGCCTTGAACAGCGATTGCCTCGCCACCTTCGCGGCGGATTATGTCGAGAGTCTCTTCTGCATTTTCTTTGCTTGCGAAATAATTGAGGCAGACCTTTGCCCCTTCGCGTGCAAGTTTAACTGAAACTGCCCGGCCTAAGTCGCGGGCGCCACCTGTTACGATGGCTACTTTACCTTTAAGTTTTCCCATTTTTAAAATCATTTAGTTTGTTTAATATGTTGTTTTTTGAGTGATTCATGTTCTATCTTGCCTCCAAAGAGGAATACACATATAATACTTAGTGGAACTAAGGCTGCACCCATAATGAAAAACGGAGTCCAGTTGTCCCCCCTTGTAAGCATAGGAACGAAAAAGATGCTTAAAATTGTTCCAAGCGTAGCGGCTGCGCCTCCAAGCCCGGCGAGTGAACCAACACTTTTGCCGCTGAAGAAGTCGCTGCATAAGGTCTGAAGGTTATTCATTGTGAACTGGAATCCAAAGAGTATCACTGCCATTACAAGAACGGCAACCATGGGGTCCTGAACGAAAGCGACATATATGAGACCCGGCAGTAGAATTCCCGCACCGATAAGCATAGATGCTTTGCGTGAAATGTTAACACTTTTTCCCAAAGAAATCAATTTGCTGGAGAACCATCCTCCTGCTATAGAACCCAAAGCAGCTCCCACATAGGGTATCCACATATGAGAAGCAAGAGCCTTGAGGTCCATGTGATGTCTCTGCCCGAGGTAGATGGGGAGCCAAGTGACGAACATCCACCAGATTGGATCCAAGAAGAAGCGGCCGGCTATAACCGCCCAGCTCTTCTTTTTTGAAAGCAATTGGCCCCAGGAGAGCCCTTTCTCCTCTGTAACCTTAGATTCCGGTTGGCCGGAAATGATGTATTCACGCTCTTTGGCAGTTATCCAAGGGTGCTCCTTCGGGCCTTTCTTGTTCACGATAAGCCAAGGTATCACCCAAAGCGGCGCAAGCATACCTATAATTACAAAGGTCATCTTCCAGCCGACAAAACTACAGAGCAGGGCTATTAAAATAGGAGCAAGTATTGCCCCGACAGAGGCCCCGGCATTGAAAAGCCCCTGAGCAAGAGCACGCTCTTTTTGAGGAAACCATTCAGCATTGCTTTTGACGGTTCCCGGCCAAGGGCCGGCAACTCCGAAACCCAGTCCGGCGCGGAAACCCATAATGGACTTTACGCCGGTGGACAGCGAAGTCAACGCATCTGAAATACCCCAAAGCAGGGCAGAAAAGGCAAATCCTTTCCGCGTTCCTATCTTATCGTACACCCTGCCGGAAAACATTTGGGATAAACCATAAGCGACCATGAACACCATGTTTATCTGCGCAAAAAGAGTCTTGCTCTTGTCGTTGAATTCCACATCGCTGAGCCCCTCGCGATTTATGAGTCCCAAATCTTCCACGATTCTACTCCACATTATGCCCAACGTGTTCCGGTCGAGGTAGTTTATGATGGTGACCAGCACTATCAGCGCCAGCACCCACCAACGCATTCCTTTTACTTTCATAAGGCTAAAGTTTTAGAAAATCGGCTCTTACAGGCGAGAAGGTGTCTATAAGCACCCCTTCCTCGAGGCAGACGCAGCCATGAAGTTCGTCCGGCGCCACATAATAACCATCTCCCGGACCAAGTATCTCGGTGCGATCGCCTATGCGCAGTTCGAATGAACCGCTCACAACATAGGTCGCCTGAGAATGATAATGTTGGTGCATAGTACCTACAGCACCTTTCTCAAAATGCACTTTCACCATCATTAATTGACCATCATAGGCCATAATCTGGCGCCTTAGTCCCGGGCCGGGTGTCTCCCATTGAAGGGTTTTTTCGAATTGAAAAGTTTCGCTTTTTGTTCTCATGATGTTATTCGTATCTAAGATAATATTGTGGTTTTTTTTCGTTAAGTTGCAAAGTAAGCAGAATTGCTCTTTCTCCTTTAAAGAGATAGCGCACTTCTATGAGTTCAGGTTCGTTCTTTAAAACCTCTATTCCTTCGCATGAACGGTCGAGGTTTGCCGACTGCTCAACCTTTAGGTCGTATTTACCGTGAGTCTCGAGGCAGGAAGCAAAAAGATGTGACCCCGGCTCTGAGTTGCTGCGGATTATATAAACAGGCTCGCTGCGCAGATTGAAGTTTGGGTCGCCGGCTCCGGTACGCGCAAGGAAAATTTTGTCTTGCGCAGATGTTGTGGTAGAAACACTGTACATCCTGTAAACTGTAAGCCATGTATAAGATGTGGTCCCTTGAGCGGCATCAGCTTCAGCCTCCAACCAAAGATGCTGGTAGCCGGAAGAAGTGCCCATAGCCTTCATGTTGTCTACAAACTTGCGATAAGGAACAGATAACTCTATCATATGTCCATTGTAATGTAGAGGAAGGTCGTATTGGTGAGGTTTATCCGAAGTGGCACGTAAAAGGTCCAATATAATCGGATATTCCAAGAATGGAACATCGGCATAAAAAAGATAGCGTTCCATACTTATGTCTTCGTAAGCCTTATTTTCAACCGCTCCAACCATCTGAACGCTTCCACCGAGGGAACAAGCAGTAATTATGGGATGGCTTTTCGACGCGAGCGCCATACTGCCATCAAAATGGCTTCTGCCATCGGCAACAATGGTATTGTGAGCTATGGTTTGCTTGGCATAACTCTCATTTTCGTGGGTGTAATGCCCATTGTATTTTGCAACTATATTCAGGAAGCGAGCAGATCCATAGTCGGTGACCACCTCATTTCCTGCGTCATAATAGCAAAAGTTCAACCTGTCAAAGTGACCATGTGACATTCCATGAGATGTGGCTTTGAAAGTAACTGCTGAATTTTGGTCGGCTCGTGGCGAGCGAAAAATTGTAAATGCACCCTCATTGCCATTCGCGCCATCACGCAAATGACAACTGCGAAGCTGCAACTGCTCTTCTTCTCCTGCGGCTATGGCCTTAGCCACAGCAAATCCTGCATCGGACACCACCACTTCATGTTGGAAGCGATTGGCAACCCATAACAACTGTTTGTTGGAAGGATTAGCAAGATACGCAATATCTACTGCATAGATGAGTTCCTGTGCTCCGTATCCCTTCTCTATGGCATCGTTAAAGTGCATAAATTCCCCATCGTACGCCATTTGAAGCAGAGCATCCACGGCCTTAAGCAATATGCCGTCTCTATACTCAAAAATACCAAGCTCCGGACGGTTATGATGCAGACATTGTGCAAACATCATAAAGGGCCAAATAGCATAACGCTGATAATAAGCGCCTTCTGTAAAGTAGCCGTCGGGGGAAAAGAGGACATCCAGTTGCTTTATAAAACCGACATCGCCGCTCCCGTCACTTCCATAGAGCGCTTTGTTCAATAATTTTTCGTCGCCCATGACAATGGCAATCATTCCTACTGCCGAATTCGCCCATGTTGCATGATTGTTAAGACTATTAAATCTATGATGGTTGGCGCGATTGTCTTCGGTTCCATTCATTATAAAGTCTGCGTATGGGCGGAAAAGGTTTTTCTCCAAATGTATGCGCTCTGATGAGCTAAGAGTGTCGTATATGCAATCATATGCCTGAGACACGTGCAGCAACCATACGCTTTCGTTCAGTGTCTGCCAAAAAATTCTTCCCGGAGTATTCGAAAGTCCCAGCGGATGATAGCCTAATTGCGGATACATGTCGGCATAAGCCATAAGCATTTCTTTTACCTTGTTCGCATACTCTTTTCGGCCGCATATCTGCCAAGCAATACCTAAATTGGCCATATCAAAGTAATTGAGTTTATGGGTTTCGTGACTGTATCCTCCACCTCCGTGCTCCGGCACAGGAAGACAGATTGTGCGTTCCAAAGCAAGGTCTGCGTTGTCTAACAATTGTTTTAACGAGTTATCGAAAATAGGTACTTGACCTCTTGCCTCTTTTATGGAAGCAACGCCGTCTTTAGTAAGGAGCAAGCATGGATGCTGCACTCTGCCCGCATATACAATCAATGCGGAAAATAATGCAAATGTTATAACAATTGTTCTTTTCATCTGTTCCAAAGTATTTTGCCGGAATCTTTAAAAGAATTCCCAATTATGTCTAATTTTTCCCAAGGAGCATCATCAAGACGGATAGAATATCCGCCGCGACCGCTGGAAACAAAGTTACAATTACGAATATCCAAGATTTGAGCGCCGATGATGCGAATGACTGAACCGCGAACCTTATTGCAACAATCGTAGAAACTGCAGTCGTCTATGTGCACATAGGGCCCTGCTGTGCTCTCGTCGCTTCCACCGCGGTATATATTAATGGGAATGCCCAGTATTCTTTCAAAATGACAGTTTTCTATAAACATATCGTCGGCATTGTATCGCCCCTTGTCTTCCGTTTCATCGGCGTAGTTGATAGCATCACCGCTCAGAGTAGAGAATCTGCATTCCCTAATCGCCACAGTGTCGGCGAAAGTGCCTTTAAGTCCCTTTATGGGAATGAATCCTCCCTGACCGCAATCGGAGAAAGAGCAGTTTTCCACAATAAGTGTATATGGCTGTAACATATCTGCCGCAGTAGAAATCATACTTTTTGCCAGAGCCTTTCCCGGAGTGGCTTCTCCGGAAAACGCTATCCTCCTGACAATAAGAGACCCTCCATCCGATATCGTTATCATGTTGTCGGTTTTGCGCCCTCTGAAAAGCATTTTTGGCGAGGCTCCTTCCGCTGCTCTTATCTCCATCGGTACTTTTATTTCCATAGCCCTCTCAAGAGGATAGATACCATCTTCCAAAATAAACACTGTTCCCGGGGCCGCCTCATCTGTAAGAGCAGGAAGGTTATCTTCAGGGGACAGATTGCACTTCTTTGCTATTATTGGCTCTTTCTGCTCTTCGTGAACATACCAATCGGCGCCGCGATTAACAAGAAGTTCGCTGAAGGCAGGCTCTGTCGAAGTTCTTTTGGCGCTCACTGTATTCCCTGTCCATATTGTTCCGATAGGAGGAAGAGTGCGCTCGAAATCTTTCCCGGTAGAGAAATCAATTGATTTGCAATCTTCAAACACATTGTCCTGAATGATTGTATTTTTTACCTGCATATATCTGTTGGGAAGCGAATTGGGAACTCCGTACATAAGGGCGAGCGCGGAAAAGAAACGTTCTCCCGCCAAAGAATAAAAATGATTTCGTCTTACTATCTGGTCCTCGCCTACTATGCGTATGCCACCGGTATTACGAACGCCATGTCCTAGAAACATATTTTCTTCTGCGATATTGCGGTCGCCGTGCCTAAGGGCAAGAACTCCCTGGCATTCATAGAACACGTTGCGGGCAATTGTATTTTCGCACGACTTTATGGACACAACCTCAACTTCACCATTACTGCGGTCGAACAGATTGTCGGCAATCAGTGTCCGTGAATTTTGCATGCACTGAATGGAAGTCCCCACGCGAATGGTTTCCGCACCATTGGAGCCATAAACCGGACGCGGACCAAAGATATTATGGTCTATGCTGTGATGATTATTATCGCATCCTTCATGGTCGAGCATAACCAAAAGCGTAACCCCAAGGCTAAGTTTTCCCATAAAAGAGCAATGATCCACACGATTATTGCGCCCATAAATAGATACATAAGAAAATGGGATGTCCCTGCGTTGGGGATTGCAATCTTGAATTACGCAAGATGTCAGACGGCAACCATGGGCAAGCGAATCGCCGTCACGAAATTCCACCACTGCGCCCTTTCCTGCAAAACATTCCCGAAAAAGAAAATCTCTTACCTCCAATCCGTTACCGCTGATACGAAGAACCGATTTGCCTGTAAAAATAACACCGCCCGGACTTTGAGCAGAGACGACTACCGGACCTTCTGCCCGAAGGCTAAGCTCACAATCCGAATAAATACCATCGCACACAAATATGGTATCACCCGGCATAGCAGAAGCTATAGCCTTCTGCAGTCTATCGGGAGATACCGGACCGTGTACACATGAACAGGCCGCCAATGCAAAAGCGAGTGTGAAAAAGATTCGTTTTACCATGAGACCCCTGCGTTTTTGCGTATTTCGTCAATTGTGTCAGAGTAGTCGGGAATATCCGGAGCAGAGGAAGACATTTCCAGTGTTATTCCCTTCAATTTTCCTCCGAAAATAATATTGTCTTGCCACTTTACTTCATCCGATGACGTCCCCTCATACACCATTACGGGAATCATGTACACTTTTGATGAAAATATTTTATTCCCGGAAAATGTGAGGTTTTTCGGAGCTGTGTCTTGAGAGTCTCTAGCCCCATAATTTACTACAATTCCGTAAAGGCAGTCTTTGAAAATATTGTCTTTGACAACACAATCTTTAACTGTCCAATAGCCGGTGAGTTCTGCTTTAGACTCTCCCTTTACAACACAGAGAGCAGACTTGTAGTCTGTTCCGGTAAGGTTTAGAAAGATATTATCTTGGACGATATGGCGCTCTCCTATTATGCGCACACCGCCCACTTCGGACCTGCCACCGGAAAGGAAGAAGTTGCCCTTAACGATACAATCGTTGCCATGACGAAGCGTAAGAGTGCCCTCTCCACCTTCGAATAGATTGCCCTCGTAGAGATTGTTACAACTCTTATTGGAAATAATTTCCGCTCTTTCTCCATTGCAGCGATAGAAATAGTTCCCTGTAACTGTACAGCAAGCATCGGACATCGAGTAAGTGCTTGTGCCGATGCGGAGTGATTCCTGACCATTTCGAGGCTTGCCGTTATCATCGTAATGAGTGTAAGGTCTGAAAAAGTAGTTGTCGGCAATGCGATGATAGGGCACTATATCATCTTCCATCCAAACCACGAGCAGACAACCCATATTCCGTTTGTCAATGAAAGAACAATGAGAAATCTCGTTGTGAATTCCGTATATAGACACCCACTTGGTGTCCAATTCCGAAGCTTTACTGCCTCGTCCGTCTATTTTACAATTGGATATTCTACAATCACTGCTGCCTTTTGCAAAGGTTAGGATTGAGCTTTTGACAGAGGTGTCGATATTGTCAAAGGTAAAGCCTTCGGCAATAAGGTGACTGCCACTTAATTGCAAAGAAGATGCTCCCTTGAATACCACACCGCCCGGAGTCTGAGCCCGAAAAACAATAGCCGAATCTGCCGTTCCGGACAATGACATTTTGAGGACAATGTTTTCGTATTCCCCATCCGTCCATTCTATAATGGTCCCCGGGACTGCAAACTTAACAGCCTCTGCAAATTCAAGAGCATCACTTACAATAAAGTCAGCTTTAACTTTTTGTATGTTATCTTGCCCGTTTGGAGGGGACGGCACTGGAGCAGGAATAGAAAACGCCTCATGGCACCCCGCCATTAAGGCGAGGGCCATCAGAAGCGAAAATTTCATGTGTTTATCTCTCATTAATTCAATACTTGAGACCAATAGAGATCTATCTCTATATAGCCTTCTCGCGATTCAATAGCAAGTCCTGTTGAGGGGTCACCGCAATTAATATCACGTATATACATGTAACCTATTTGATATATGTCCTCTTGCGCTGTAGGCTTCCCTCCTGTTGTTGAAGCAAATTCATAGTTCAAATACTGAAGTCCTATCACGCTCCCCTTCACCCAAGTGCTGCCCTCAGTAGTGCCGAAAGCAGGTGCACTGGCTCCTGCCAACTCGAAGTTAGAAAGAATGTCTTCAAGGGTTCCTGCTGCAACGGCAGCCTTCAAGTCTCCATCGCCCATAATTCTCATAAAGATCACCGGAGTTCCGTATGTGGATGGTAGCGATGTGCCATCTTCCAATCGATGGCATTTGAGTTGCGAGGAAGAATTGGCCGGATTCTGGAAGGCCAATTTATGAGCACTGGAAGCTGTCGCAAACATATACGGTTTTGCAGAATAATAATCTTCTCTGCTTCCACTCACCTTGTTGGATGCGGTAACAACGGTGTTTGTTCCGCTTTTTGCCGGAGGATCCACAGAAAGATCATTCCAATCACTTGTCGAGATTACTCTTCCCTCATCCAAAAGCAAGAAGGCGTTTTGAGCATTGTATGCAGGATATGTGCTTTTGGAGTTGGAGCCAAGCGCCAACTTCAAACTTTGAGTATAATAGAAAGGATGAAGTTTTATTGTTCCGAAATCAGCGCGATTTCCACCGTTCCATATAGCTATGAGCGGCACATCTTTCGCAACGGTTCCCGAAATTCCGGCAGGAACAGTGAACTGTGCCTGGATGTCGGTATGCTCTCCGGAAAGAGGAACTTCAATACCATCTATTTCGAATTTCTCGATAGAAGCAAAATTTTCACCGCGCACAATAGCCTTTCGACCAAGATAGAAGCCGTTATAACCTTCGTCGGCAGGCGTTACGGAAGTAAAAACAGGAGCCGCCGGACCAATTGGGGTTGTATCTATCTTGAAATCGCCAATAATTGTTATCTTTTGCGCAGGTGTGCCATATTCGGCAAACAGTTCGGCAGAAACCACTGCAGGATTTGCTTTTTCTATGTCAGAAGGAATCTTAAAGGTAATGCCTTCTGAAGTTTGCTCTGAAATCAACAATTCAGTGTTTCCCCATTTTATTGAAGAAACAAGATCCAGATGCTGCCCTGTAAGGATCAGATTATCGCCAAGGGCGGCAGGAGTTGCTTGACCGAAAGGAGCGAATACGGGAGTATGGAGGGTAAACTTGTCTGTAGAAGTAACATCTATGGTTCCGCCCTCCCATACTGCTGAAATGGAAAGCTCTATATCTGCTTCTGTGGACTGAACAGGCGGCACCGCAACTACAATAGCTTCGTAAGAAGAAGAAATGAATTCCGTTTGCGCCACTTGTTCTGATCCAAAATCAAGACGGGTGATTTTATCGAGATTTCGGCCATTAACGTTTATTTGAGTGCCAACAGTACCGGATGTTGGTGAATATCCGCTCACCAAAGCATCAGTAACAGGTACGGTGACAAAATAGTCATATTTAAACACTATGGTTTTGGCATCAGCATCGAAAACCTCGAGAGATACCATATAAGGATCGTCCTGTTGAGGCTTTGCTATATCGGGAATCTCAAACACTAGGGTGGTCATTGTTTTTTCTACAATAACCGCTTCTATTTCATCCACTTTCACGGCTCCGACCTTATCGAGATTGAAGCCTTTTGCACTTACATGAGTGCCCACATATGCACGCACTGTGCCGCTTTCATCGGCATTTGGTTCTAAGTGTTCGGTTGTCACATTCACAGCCGGAGTATTAATTGGGAGCACCGCCTCTTCCTTACAAGAAGACAGAGCAATTGTCATAAAGGCTGCAAATGGGATCAAACTTAAAAATCTTTTCATTGTTCAGTGATTTAAAGTTTGGAATAATCGTAATCGTATTTCTGCCAATAACAACTAAAGGTAATTTTTGAATTTCCGTAGTTGCTGTTGCTGTAGACGCCCCAGTCGATGCTGTTCACATGTATAATGCCAAGCCTGCGTATATTAAGCGCCGGATTGTCTTTAGAGTAGCCATTATTACTGTAATACGCCACAAGGAAAATAGCATCCAGCTTGTATCCTGGATCGTCTTTTAATTCGGTGGTCTGGTGATCGCACCATTTGTCTGACTTTATGCCTCCTGACATCGATGTTATGGATATTCCCGCCACAGTCTTTGCATCTACATCTATTGGGAAAAGTGTCTCATTTATATTTTCTATTTGCCCTGCAAGCACCTTGGATACAAGCGAAGACTCTGCTGTGGATGTGGATCCGGGATTCAAATAGCGGAATCCTAAGATTGGTGTTCCTGGTATACTGTTATTTCCTCCCGGCACCCTATAATCGTTAGAAGGAGTTCCTTCGAAACTAATAAAGAAGTTCTTTAATTGGCTGTTGGAGTTAGCTGGAGAGTTAATCTGAAGCACATTGCCGCTAACCGCAGAGAAGAAGAAATAGGGCAACACCGAGTTATACTCTTCGTCACTTACTACTCCTGGTTTAGGGGTATTGGCAGATGCCCACTGGGCTCCGTTGTGAGCCATGGCAACCGGATCAAGCACATCTTTCCATTTTGCGTTTTCGTAGGCTATTCCCGATTCCGGAGAGAAGAAAGACACATACTCGTTGGTCTCGGTGCGCCCTTGTGCCCAAGTGCGGACGCTTTCCCAATAACGTACGAACGGGACATAAACTACAAATGAGTCTGAAAGGGTAATACTTTCGTTATTATCGAAGTAGTATGCCTTAAGAGTCACGGTGGTTTCGCCGTCGGCAAAGTCACCGGCCGGAATCGTAAAGGTAATCTTGGATGGCTCCTTAAACAGCGGAGCCTCAAAATCGCCTACCATAATCTTGTCTATATTATTAAGATACTCTCCGGTAAGCACTATACTTTTACCTACTGCTGTTCGGCCTAAAGTAAAGGCGTCAAAACTTGGCACATAGCGGATTACCGTTACTGTAGGTGCCGATACCAGCGGAGTGAAAGCTTCGGCGCTGCCATCGAAATATGACATAGTTATTCTGGCTGTGGATTCCTCGACATATGGAACTTTTACCACAATCTCTGTATTGGAAGATGTCACTATGGAAGCCTCGTGGGCGGTCTCGTGTCCTACGGCGGTAAAAAACACTGCGGTGGCCGAGCTCAGTTGTGAACCGGAAATGAGCATTTCGTCACCCATCTCCACCTCCGACTGAAGCTTTTCTTTAGTGATTTCCGGTACCGCAAATGAGCAGTTAAACGATGTGGATGAACTGGTACGCCCAATGGGATTGACCAATGTAATGCTGCCGGAAATAACGCCTGAAACCACTCTAAGGGATAATCTTTTGTCGGAAACTTTTTCCACGATATCTACTTTAACATCGCCTATATAGGCTTCCGTTACGTTGTTGAGATGCTCACCCATAACTTTGACAATAGCACCCACAGGGGCGGATTGAGGTTCAAATGAGGTGATTACCGGAGGCATGGATTCTACTTCATCCACGCTTATGTTGTCGCATGCTGCAAAAAAGAGCAGCAGCGGCAAGATATACATTATTCTATTGGATTTCATAATATACTGGTATCAATAGCCCGGATTTTGGGCAACACTCTTATTAATGTTTAAAACCGAAACCGGTATTGGAAGAGCTATCTGCCATTCTTCGATAGGATTCACAACATAATTGTATCCTGCATAGAACGGCTCGGAAGCCAAGAAAGAATTGATGGTAGATACCGCTGTACCCCATCTGAGCAGGTCGAAGAAGCGCTGGTTCTCGAAGCATAATTCGAGGCGGCGTTCTTTACGGACTGCCTGACGGAACTCATATCTGGATGAAAGATCCGCCAGTGTGTATGAAGGTATCCCAGCACGTTGACGAACAGCATTCAGAAGAGTCAGAGCTTCGTCTCCCGGACCATATAGCTCATTACGCACTTCTGCGGCAAGGAGCATAACATCGGCAAGACGTATTACCGGAAAATCGTTTTCAGCATCCCATTCACTAATCATTTCGGGGTCAATGAACTTGCTGCAATAGCGGGCATTAACATTATCCACTATCATTCCGGTTGTTTTGTTAAAATAACTTTCTCTCAGACACACATCCTTGCGCAGATCGCCCGGATTGGCATCGAATGCGGAAATAATATTATCGGAAGGATAATTATAATGCTTGGGTGCTCCTATTGCTACATTGCCACCATTATTGATAGGGGCAAACAGGGTGGTGAAAGGCGAACCAATTCCCAAATTGCCGCTCTTATAGCGAATTGCGAAAATAATCTCACTATTGCCTTCGTTATCTTTATCGAAAACTATATTATAAGGAACCATGTCTGCACCAGATGTCGGATTTCCACACGCAGTAATTACTTCTTCCAGCAGCTCAAGGGCTTCGGCATATTCCGGGTCGGAAATGGAATACTCGCTGATAAGAACTTTTGCAAGCATGGCCTTTGCCGCTCTTGTGTCTACTCTTCCAAAATCGGAAGCCGACACTTCGGCAGGCAGTAAATTTTCATCTATGATTGTTCTCAAATCTGACTCAACCAGGGCCCATACATCTTCCGAAGGGGAGCGCTGCATTTGACGAGCCTCGTCAGCGCCGGTTTTGGATGTTATAATAAAAACCGGTCCCCATAGACGTACAAGATTGAAATACATCCATGCACGAACAAATCGAGCCTCGCCTTCGTAGAGAGCTTTTTCTGCTTCATCCTGCACTACGCCAAGATTTGCAAGCACATTGTTCGCTCTGTTTACCGCCACATAAGTGGCATCCCAATGATTTTGTATCCACGCATTTGCAGTGGTGGGGACAAATTGGTCCAACTGCTCTATGAGTTTGGAGTCTTGAGAGGTCGAATTATTTATACGCATACGAGCGTTGTCGCTACGCAACTCTGTCATTGCCCATTCATTATACACTGCCCCATAGAGAGCATTGTACATTCCTATAACAAGATTATTCACTGACTTGCCATCCTTTACATACTCGTCGGCAGCTACCTCAGAATAAGGATAACGGTCTAGATTGCAAGAATTGAACAGCAGTAGAGCAAGCGATATTGCAATTATTAATCTTTTCATAACTTGAATATTCTAGAATTTGATGTCAGCACCAAAAGTAATGGTAGATGTAAGAGGGAATCCGCCTCTTTGGTAGCCGGATATCATAGGAGAGGAATAAGGTCCTGATGTCATTCTGGATTCCGGATTTACGCCTTTATAGTCCTTTGACCACAGATAGGCGAGATTGTTTCCGCTTAGATACAATCTAAGGCCCCCTAGCTTTCCTGCAAGTTGCTTCTTGCTGAAGTTATAACCGGATGATACATTTCTAAGACAAACGTAAGATCCGTCTTGCAACGGATAGTCGGTAAGAAGCATATCGTAACCAACTTTCATATATGGCACCTTTCCGTTGCCGGGATGAGTTGGACTTACCCAACGATCCCGTAAATAAGCTGTATTGTATTTGTGTGACTCGTTGTAGAACACGTCACCATTGAATACTGTAACTCCTGCTACTCCTTGAATGAGTATCGAAAGATCGAAATTACCTATCTTAAAGTTATTGGTCATTCCATATGTGAATCCCGGATAAGGATTGCCCAATGGAACACGGTCGGCGTCTGTAAGCTGATTGTCTTGGTTTATATCAACAATGCGGAGCCCTCCCGGAACATCAGCGGCAAAATGCGGATTGGCTTGAATTTCGTCTGTGGAATTCCATACCCCGTCTGTTTTGAAGCCATAATACTGAATAAGCGGGTCACCGACACGAGCTATATAATTTTCGTTGCGTTCTCCTTGAGTTATTACTTCTCTTTCCCCACCTATCTCAAGCAGTTTATTGCGCGATAAGGAAAAATTAAAGTCACTTGCCCAAGAGAAGCGTCTATGCTTGACGTTAAGAATAGAGAGTTGGATTTCCACACCGGCATTTCTTACTCTGCCTATATTATTCCAATATTTAGTAAATCCGGTGAACGATTGTGTAGGTTGCTCGAAAAGCAGAGCTCTAGTTATAGAATAATAGCCGTCAATCGTCAAGTTTATACGATTGCGCCACGCGCTGAAGTCTAAACCTAAATTAAATTCGTCCGTTTGTTCCCATGTAATGTTGGCATTTGCAAGAGTGGAAGAAGTGTTTGCAGTACCTGAAACCAAAGAACCATTCCCGCTGCCTATTACATAATTCGCTCCTCCGAGAACCTCCAAGGCGGAAAAATAGTTAATGTTGTTATTTCCTGTAACTCCATACGAGGCGCGAAGTTTAAGGGTGCTGAGCCAATCGATATGCTGCATCCATGGCTCCTGCGAAATTCTCCATCCGGCCGATACAGACGGGAACCACGCATTGCGATTGCCTTTGGTGAAAAGCGAAGAACGATCCAGGCGAAGAGACGCAGATAAAAGATATTTGTCGGCATAGCTGTATGTAGCCCTAGCCAGAACCGACTCCAATATCTTGTCAGGATAGCGGAATGTGCCTGTCCCTGCCCCATTTCCGTTGTTATATGATGCAAGAGAAAAAGCGGTTGCGGCATTGAGCGTATGTATATCGTCGGTGGGGAAGCCCGTTCCTTCCAGAGCAACAGTTTGCACTCGCGTGTTTTCTATGGTATATCCAGCGAGAAGATCCAGTTTGTGCGGTCCTCGGTAAAGATTATAATTGAGTGTATTCTCGCTCAGAAGGTCTACATACAAAGTGCTGTTGAATGTACCTGTACTTGGAGTACCATCTTTTGTAGCATTCTGATTGGCATATGTATAAGATGGAGAATACCTTACATTGAATCCATTGGAAGTTTTGAATACAAGCCCTTTCGCAAGTGTTATCTCTAAATAGGCGTTGCCCAGCCCGGACATAGACTCATACCACCTTTCAGTATTGGCCATAACACTCTTCGGGTTGTTATTTGCAGTATTGAACGGACTTACCTTGCTGTCCCAAGTCGGGTTGCCAAAAGAGTCAGGTTCGCCGGTAGGAGTAGTTATTTGATTGAAGTGGCTGCCACGCGCAAAGCCTGTGTAACCTCCTGTTAGTGCGCTTGTCCACTCATTATGGTAAACCGGAAGGAAAGAGGAGGTTCTATAGAAATCTATAAAGTTATTCCTCGGCCTGTCTCTTTTGGAGTAGTTACCAGAGATATTGTATCCGAATCGGACTCTTTGAGAAAGATCGAGGTCGAGCCTGGTGCGCACAGACAACTTTTGTACAGAGTTTTGGAGCATAATGCCCTCATCTTTTGTGTAAGATGCAGAAGTGTAGTATCGCATGGACTTACGGCCTCCGGACACAGTAAATTGAGCCTGGGTAATGCCTGTGAAATCACGAAGCCCTTCCCGCTGCCAATCGGTAGCGCCTATATTTTGCTCAATCCAAGCTGCGGCTCTATCCTGTCCTTTAACTGCGGGTCCCCCTACCGATGCCTCAAACTCTTGTAATCTAAGGTATTCTCCTGCGGTAAGAAGGTCGTGCAACTGGTATGCATACTTCATTCCCTGATACACCCTTACGGAATAACGTGGCTCGTCCGCCTTTCCTGTTTTGGTAGTTACCATAATAACACCATTTGCGGCCCGAGAACCATAAATGGCGGCAGAAGCGGCATCTTTAAGAATTTCTATAGAATGAATATCCGAAGCGTTTACCGTGGACAGCCCGTCAGGCACAGGATACCCGTCTATAATAACAAGCGGAGAACTGTCTGCTGAAATAGAACCGGTCCCTCTGACGCGAATAGACGGAATCACGCCTACCTCCGAAGTAGTGTTAGTGATGGTAAGACCTGCCACTTGTCCCTGCAAAGCAGTTGTCACATCGGATACCGGAATATCTATGAGAGCCTCATCTCCACTTATTTTGGAGATAGAACCGGTAAGATGCGATTTGGCTTGGGTACCATAACCTATCACAACCACATCTTCCAGTAATCTTTGTTCGACATCGAGACGCACGTCAATCACTTTACGATTGCCAACTACGAGTTCGACTGTCTTGTATCCGATGCTCGAGAATACAAGGACCGCATCGTTTGATGGGACATTAAGCGAATATGTTCCATCCATACCGGCTGCAGTGCCAATATTTGTTCCCTTAAGCATAACGGACGCCCCGATCAGAGGACCTTCGTCATCTGTCACTACGCCCTTTACGACTCTTCCTTGAGCATATGCCGAAACAGGCAGCACTATGAACAAGAATGCCGCTATGGCGTATTTGTACATACTTTTTGCTAGCATATAATACTAATAGCTGGTTAAAAATTGAAGTGTTATCTAAATTGGTTAACCAATTTTAGTTTCACAAATATAAATATTTTCTACATAAATACAACAACGCCTATAATTTTTTTGTCCTATCTTTGTGTACCATGAACGAAAGAGCCTCTCTCTGGCAAATCTTTTTTGTCTTCGCATACGTGGGCGCCTTTACCATAGGGGGCGGCTATGCAATGATTCCTCTTATCGAGGATGCCATGCTGAAGCGCAAATGGATTGGCGAGGATGAGATGCCGGACATAATCACGCTGACTCAAAGCGCCCCGGGGCTTTTGGCGGTGAATATGGCCATCTACTGCGGTTACAGACTTCGCGGACTGAAAGGCGCAATTGTGGCTACGATTGGGGCGGTTCTGCCATCCTTTGTGATAATTCTGCTTATAGCCATAGTCTTTACATCCTTTAGAGAAAATGCCGTGATAGTAAGAATTTTCAAGGGCATACGGCCGGTTGCGGTAGGGCTGATTTTGGTTCCGGCAATCAATATGGCTAAAAAGGGATGTAAAAAATGGTGGCAATGGCTGCTGTGCTTAGGCTCTTTGGTGGCGGTGGCGATGCTTAAATTCTCGCCCATATATATAATATTGGTAACGATAGTGCTTGCTGTGGGCATAAGCTTGGCGAAGGAGGCGCTTCCAAAAACATGACGGCTGTCTTCTTTCAACTTTTCTGGACTTTCTTTATAATAGGATTGGTGAATTTCGGAGGAGGAGGAGCGATGATTTCCCTCATCCAAAGCAAGGTGGTTACCGAATTCGCCTGGATTACCCAGGGGCAATTCACGGATATTGTCGCCATCTCCCAAACTACTCCGGGACCTATCGGCATAAATTGCGCCACCTATGTGGGGTATGAGGTGGGGTCTAAATTCGGAGGATTGATTCCCGGGGTTGCCGGCTCGGCCTTGGCGACTTTCGCCTTGGTGCTGCCTTCTTTTTTCATCTTCTGGGGGATTGTATATCTTTATAGAAAATACAATAAAACCTCTCTTTTCGGCAATGTGATGGCGGGGCTGAGACCGGCGGTGGCGGGGTTGATAGGGGCGGCCGCGCTCATTCTTATGTTTAATTTCACCCCGGGAAAAATTACCGTGCTCCGCGAGAATTTCCCCGATTGGAAGTCGTGGGCAATAATGGGGGCAAGCGCAATCGCTTCGCTCGGTTTCAAGGTGAATCCTATTCTGCTTATATTGATAGGGGGGTTAATCGGATTTTTGATATATTAAAAGAAGATGGAAATTAGAGTTTGAAAAATGACGAAAGAGATTGTTTAAAAAAGCCAAGATAGAACTTTGAAGATACCGAAGTGCAGCTAAAGCAATTCTTTTGAAACAGTTAAGATAGAACTATAAAAAAAGTTGTTTTGCAAATACTAAAACAGAATTTTAAAACACCAAGAAAATAACAAAAGCAACTGTTATGAATACTTAAAGATAAAATTGAAATTAATAAAATATCCAATATGAAAAAGTTACTACTCCTAAACCTGCTGCTGTGTTGTTCGGCGGCTTCGAGCTTGGCGGTAGTCCAAACAGCACAAACGCTCCAAATCACTCCGCAACCGCGCGAAGTTGTGATGAACAATGCGTTGAACAAATCTTACTTGCGGGTTAAAGGCGCAGGTTTCAATTACAGTTCTTCATTGGAACAGCGCACCATAAGAGCCATCGCCAAGCTTTGCGATGATATAAGCGCTGCGACCGGCAGGACCTCCAGCTTTGCCGCAGTTGTCGGTGTAACATCCTCCGTACCGGCATCTTCTTTAAAAGGATTCTATTTCCTTGAAGATAAATCGCTGCCGGCAGAAAACTATGTGTTGGAGATAACCGGCAGGAGTGCAAAAGTTACCGCCTCCGACCATAACGGCTTCTTCTATGCCATCCAAACTCTTCGTCAGATGCTCCCTGTGGGCAATTATCTTGGCAAGAGCGGCGGAAGGTGGAGACTACCTCAATGCGTGATTTCAGACGGACCGCGCTTTGCCTACAGGGGCATGCACCTCGACCCCTGCCGTCATTTCTGGAGCGTGGAGCAGACTAAAAAATACTTGGATGTAATGGCCGTCTACAAACTCAACCGCCTGCATTGGCATCTTACCGAAGACCAGGGCTGGCGCATAGAGATTAAAAAATATCCCGAACTGACCGACATCGGCGCTTTCCGTAACGGTACAATGATTGGGCACGATTTCTCTAGCAATGACGGCGTGCGCTACGGCGGTTTCTACACAAAGGAACAAATCCGCGAGTTGGTGGAATATGCCTGGGAGCGCGGTATAACCATCATTCCGGAGGTGGATTTGCCAGGGCATATGGTGGCGGCGCTGACAGCCTATCCCCGGCTCGGATGTACCGGCGGCCCCTATAGCGTTTGGACCAGATGGGGAGTATCGGAGGATGTGCTCTGCGTTGGCAAGGAAAGCACCTTTGAATTTTTGGAGGGGGTTTTGGATGAGGTGTGTGAACTTTTTCCATCAGAATATATACACATCGGCGGGGATGAATGTCCGAAAGTGCGCTGGGAGAAATGTCCGCATTGTCAGGCTATGGCGGATAAGTTGGGTTTGGTTTTTGATGAGAAGGGCACGCGCGAGCAGAAGCTGCAAAATTATACGACTGCCCGCGTGCAGGAGTATTTGGCCGGGAAGGGGAGGAAGATAATAGGTTGGGATGAGATTTTGGAAGGAGAATTAGCTCCCGGCGCCACGGTGATGTCGTGGAGAGGGACCTCCGGCGGCATAGAGGCGGCAAATAAGGGATTTGATGTGATAATGACTCCAAACAGCCATTTCTATTTCGATTATCAGCAGGGGGAGATAGATAAAGAGCCTCTCGGCCCGAGATATATCAAGAATCCTCTTACTTTGGAAAAAGTATATTCTTTCGACCCCTACAAGGGCATTAACGCCGAGCAGCAAAAGCATATCTTAGGCGTTCAGGCCAATCTTTGGACAGAATATATAGCCACCCCGGAGCATTTGGAATATATGCTGCTGCCTCGCATGCTTGCCTTGTCGGAAGTGCAATGGACCCCTGCCTCCGAGCGGAATTATAATCGCTTCCTGGAGACTTTGAAAAATCACCAAGAAGCGATATTGTCCGAATTGGGATATAATTACCGGCTTTCGAGCACCGATGCCTTGGGACAGGAGGCAACCGCCTCTTTCCAAACATCAGAATAACCCGGCTGGGTTAGACCATCAGGAATACCCTCGGAATACTGACTGTGCTTGAAAGTGCCGTCTTCGTTCTGAGCCTTTACATTGCCGTCGATAAACTTCACAAGTAGAAGTTCTTCCAATTTGGCCCATTCCGCAAACTGAGTCATTGCGGTTTTAACGGTATACCTTGTCATGAGCCTGCGGGCCTTGCGGAGACGCCCTTTCTCCACGAGCTTGGCAATCTTGGCATCGAATTCAGGCACGCTCTCGAACATCTGCTTTTGCTCAAAGGCATCCACTGCGCAACGGGCTACGGGAGCCATGTAATCATACATTTTATAGCAGGCGTTGGTCACCCTGTTGCACATCCAGAATTGCGAGGTGGGGGAATAACGGAGAAGATGACCGTTGCCTTCGCGAAGGCATGTGGGAACTTTTTTGGTGCTGACATAAATGGGGGTAAGATAAGAGGTTGCCGCATCGTCACAGCCAAACCAAATAAGGGCTCCCACCTCATCGGGAAGATTCGGGCGGCTTTGCGCCACAAACCAAAAACCGGTCTGCTGGGTAGCTATTGCACGCTCGTTCAAATAACTCTTGCCATTCCATTCAAAACCCATCGGGCGCCAGCGGTAGGGAAGCACGTTTCCTCCGGCTCCTATATCCTGAGTCATATCCATAGGAGTGCCCTCATAATGGTCGCGCATAACATCTGCAACATCCTTGGGGGTAATTTTATGGTCAGGCTCAATCCAAAGAGGCAGTTCTCCCGAGAGATTATAGCCCATGGCGTAATCGAGATATTTATCCGCATCAAAATTTTCTCCTCCGAGTAAGCGGAACATACTCCAAACGCGGGCATCGCAACCGCGCGCTCCGCCGAAATCGAGCGGGCCATAAGCATCGCGGAAAGAGAAATCCTCATCTTTACCGCTGAAATACCCCTTTTCACGGGCAAAAGAAATGACATCGGGAGCATAGAGGGTTTCGGGGTCATTGAGGGGGAATTTTGTAATCCTGGCCTGATTCGCATGACCGCAGATATACCCATCGGGGATGAGGCGCGCCACCCAAACTATGCCTTTGTTGTCCGGTCCTTTGCCGATGAGTTCCATTATCCAGGCTTCGCTCTTATCTATTATACTGAATGTTTCACCGGAGGAAGCATAGCCGTATTCGTTTGCCAAATCTACTATAATCTGTATGGCCTCACGAGCCGTTTTCGCCCTTTCTAACGCAACATAAATCAGTGAACCATAATCCATTATACCGGTAGAGTCCATCAATTCCCCACGTCCTCCCCAAGTGGTTTCGCCAATAGCGACTTGATGTATATTCATATTGCCCACCCTCTGATAGGTAAGTGCGGGCTGGGGAATCTGACCTAACGGCTTATTGGAGTCCCATTCGATAATCTGACGCATGCTCCCGGGTTTCCAGCGGCGTCCGGCAAGGAAGTAGAGTTCTCCGTAAAGCCAATGGGAGTCGGCCGAGTAAGACACCATTGCCGAGCCGTCAGATGAGGCCCCGTGGGTAACAATCACATTTGTACAGGCATCTGCACGATGGCTCCATGTAAGAGCCGCAATAATAAGTGTAAGGTAAAGGAAGATTTTAGATTTCATGTAAGTTGTAATAAGATATTAGTTGATAATAAGATATTAGTTCGTTCTACAAAATTAATCTTTATTTCTTAAATTTGCGGTTGATGATGAAAAAAGCCTTAATACTCTTACTCCTTTACTTTTCTGCGGCCATAGCGGGAAGGGCTCAGCAACAGCAGCCGCTCACCCCTGAGCAAAAAGAAAAACAACTCTACGAGGCCATCCAAAAGCAGGTGGACGACTATGCCGAAAATCTTAATTTGGAAGATTGGCAGATTTTTTATGCCGACTCCATCCTCACGCATAACCTTGTGGAACTTTCCAAAGAATATGAGGCCCAAAGCAAAAATAAAGTAAGCGACAGCTCCATATATATGCTCATTCAAGATACTTGGATGGAAAAAACCTATCAGGCTTTCAAGCAGATACTCAATGAGGAACAGTGGCAAAAATATCTGAAAACCGGCGCCGGAAGGGCGAAAAAAGACCGCGATAAACGTGCGGCGAAAGCAAAGAAATCATGACACAAGAAGATATAAGACAAGTCATAAATGCTGTTCAGGCTCTTGATGCAAAAACAGCAAAAGAAGTGGAGGAAGCCCGTGTGCGCTTTCTTGGTAAAAAAGGCATAATCACTATGCTTTTCGAGGAGTTCCGCAACATTCCTCCGGAAGATAAAAAGCTTTATGGCAAGGAGTTGAATATGCTGAAGCAGCAGGCCGTTGCCAAAATCAACGAGCTCAAAAGCATTGCCGAAACCAATTTTGCATGCGAGGTCTCTATCGAAGACCTCTCTCTTCCCGGATTTGAATATGAGCTCGGCTCAAGGCATCCGGTGAGCATTGTGCGGCAGGAAATTATAGACATCTTCCGAAAATTCGGCTATGATGTGGCTGAAGGCCCTGAAATTGATGACGATTATCATGTGTTCGGAGCCCTTAATTTCCCCCCGAACCACCCCGCCCGCGATATGCAGGATACTTTCTTCGTATCTACCGGCCATCCGAATCCCCTGCTGCTGCGAACACATACTTCCAGCATTCAAGTGCGCACTATGGAAAGTAGGAAACCGCCCATCCGCGTAATCTGCCCGGGCCGCGTTTTCCGTAATGAGGCCATCAGCGCCCGCGCCCACTGCATCTTCCATCAGGTGGAAGGGCTTTATATAGACAAAGGCGTCAGCTTTGCCGACCTCAAGCAGTCCATTCTCCTCTTCGCCCGCGAAATGTTCGGAGACGATACCAAGATACGTATGCGCCCGAGCTACTTCCCTTTCACAGAGCCGTCGTCCGAGGTGGATGTTTCGTGCAATATCTGTCACGGCAAAGGTTGCAATGTTTGCAAGGGCACCGGTTGGTTGGAGATTTTAGGCTGCGGTATGGTGGATCCCAATGTGCTCGAAGTCAATGATATAGATCCTAATGTGTATAGCGGTTTCGCTTTCGGAATGGGTATCGAGCGTATAGCTATGCTCAAATGGCAGGTGAATGACCTCCGCCATTATTTCGAGAACGACCTCCGCTTCCTTGAAGAATTCAACACCGCCGTCGAGGTGTAAAATCCAATTGCAATGAAAGGGCGAAAACCTGTTTTGCTTGCGCTTACACTGCTTGCGCTGTGCGCAGGGGGTTGCGGCGGAAGGGGCGCCGGTGATGCCGTGGAGCATGGCGGAGGCGCTGGTGAGCGTAGCAGAGTTGCCAGCGAGCGTGGCAGAGCTGACGCAGTGCGCGGCAGAGGCAGCAATGGCACCGGTGAGCGTGGCGGAAGGGGCGGAGGTTTCGGATGCAGCGGCAAACCTTTCAGTCAAAAAGCCGGAAAGCGCATTGACAAGGAGCGCCACGCCGATATTGATGCTATTTCGAAAAAACCCAAACTTGTAGACACTTTACGGTACAACGCCCTTATGGACTCGCTGGCAAACGGCGATACCACCGGTCTCTGGCCTGTAAAATCCGCCCCCTACCCCTACAAAGGTGCGATTCTCCCTTATTACCGAGTGGTGGCATATTACGGCAATCTCTATTCCAAGCGAATGGGCGTTTTGGGCGAATATCCCCCCGACACGCTTTGGCAAAAACTGAATGCAGAAGTTGCAAAATGGGAAAAAGCCGACCCCTCCACCCCTGTAAAGCCGGCCATCCATTACATTGTTACAACTGCGCAAGGCGAGCCTGGAAAAGACAGTCTATATCGTATGCGCATGCCCAAATCGCAGATAGATTCCGCTCTTTCCATTGCCCGAATGGGAGATGCCTTGGTGTTCTTGGATATTCAGGTGGGGCTCAGCAATGTGCGGCATGAGGTGCCTGTGATAGAGGAATATCTGAAACTTCCGCACGTGCATTTGGCCATAGACCCAGAATTTGCAATGTATGGCGGGAAGAGGCCCGGAACAGTAATCGGCACGATGAACGCCGAGCAAATAAACTGGTGCATAAAATATCTGCAAAAGATAGTGCGTAAACACCATCTTCCCCCTAAAATGTTGGTGATTCACCGATTTACCGACAATATGGTGAAAGATGCCCGATTGATAAAGCCTCTTTCTGAGGTGCAGATAATTATGGATATGGACGGATGGGGCAGTCCGCAACTCAAGCGCAATACCTATCGTCGCTGCATCTACCGCGAACCGGTGCAGTTTACCGGATTCAAGCTCTTTTATAAGAACGACCTCAAGCAGGTTCCGAACAGGATGCTTACCCCTGAGGAAATATTGACTCTGAAGCCGAAACCTATTTATATTCAGTATCAGTAGTTTTTGAGCGTGGCAGGCGGACGAACAGGCCGTCTTTCGGAAAGGGCAGAACAGGCAGGGGTGATGGAACAGACGAAGCGGCAGGTGGAATAAGTCAAACAATGGTTAATATGGCTGAAACGCGAAAGCATAATAACATGAAAAACAAAATCCTACCGGCAGTAAGACGAGTATTGGCAGCCTTTACGCTGATTGCATTGACTCTCGTTTTTTTAGATTTAACCGGCCTGTTTCAGAAATGGCTGGGGTTTTTGGCAAAAATCCAATTCTTGCCGGCGGTATTGGCGGCCAATTTTGCGGTGATTGTCGTTTTGCTCGTGATTACCTTGCTTTTCGGGCGCGTTTACTGTTCGGCGCTTTGCCCGCTCGGTGTATTCCAAGACGGAGTTTCGTGGCTTAGCGGCCTTCGGAAGAAAGGAAAGAAAAGGCTGCGCTTCGGTTTTTCCAAAGAGAAGAAATGGCTGCGTTACACAATTTTAGCCCTTTTTGTGCTGGCTATGATTTTCGGGGTGCAGATATTTGTAGCCCTATTGGCTCCATACAGCGCTTACGGGCGTATTGTAACAAACTTGTTTCAGCCCGTATATCGAGTAGTAAATAATTTGTTTGCCGGGCTTTCGGAGCATTTCGGAAATTACGCTTTTTATCCTAAAAGCGTGTGGCTGAAGAGCTTGCCCACCTTCATTGTGGCGGCAGTCACATTTATTGCGGTAGTGGTGATGTCATGGAAGAACGGACGCAGCTATTGCAATACTGTCTGTCCCATCGGCACATTACTTAGCTTATTCTCGCGCTTTGCCATGTTCCGCCCTGTCATCGATACGGATAAATGCAAGAATTGCATGCTCTGCGAACACGCATGTAAGGCATCCTGCATAGATGTTGCAAATCATAAAATCGATTACAGCCGCTGCGTGGCTTGTTTCAATTGTCTTGAGAACTGCCACTGCGATGCATTGCATTATAAATTCACTTGGCGCGCCCCGTTAAAGCAACAGCCGAAACCCACCGCCGGCGCTTTGAGGGCTGAAAGCGTTTCGGGGGTTGAAACAAGCGCTTTGCCGGTAAAAAACATTTCGCAAACCGACAGTTCTTCCTGCAACGAAAATAGTTCATCACTTAACAGTGTTTCCGCAGATAAAAACAGCTCCGCCACCAACAACGTTTCTGCAGATAAAAACAGTTCCGCCACCAACAATGTTTCTGCCGGCAAAAATATTTCTGCCAAAAATCCATCAAACAAGGCGGCCGGAAAGGATGAACAGGCGGGAAAGGAGGAGCCGGGAAACAAGGTTGAGACGGCAGGAATGGACAAGACAACAGGAAAGGAGGAGCCGGCAGGCAAAGATGAGCCGATGGATAAGGGCCGCAGGGCATTCTTAGCCTCGACAGCGTTGCTTGCAGGGGCAGTCTCCATAAAAGCACAAGAGAAAAAAATTGATGGAGGCCTGGCTCTGCTGATAGATAAAAAAGAGCCGGAACGAACAAAGCGCATAGTTCCATTCGGCGCAGTCAGCCTCAAAAACTTCTACGAGCATTGCACCGCTTGCGGGCTTTGCATAGCCGCCTGCCCCAACGAGGTTCTCCGGCCCTCGAGTGACCTCAAACATTTGATGATGCCTTATATGAGCTTCGAAAAAGGTTACTGTCGGCCCGAGTGTACGAAATGCTCGCAGGTATGCCCTACCGGAGCCATACTGCCCATTACTCCGGAAGAAAAAACCGCCATTCATATAGGAATCGCCTCTGTGGATTATGAACTCTGTGTGGTGAATACAGACGGAGTGAACTGCGGCAACTGCGCCCGTCACTGCCCCGCCGCAGCCATCCATATGGTTGCAAAAGATCCGGGCGATACCGGTTCACTTAAAATCCCCTCTGTGGACACCGAGCTCTGCATCGGCTGCGGAGCCTGCGAAAATCTTTGCCCCGCTGCGCCCTACAGCGCCATTCGAGTGAACGGCAGAGAGATACATATTGATAATAGATAAAACCATGGATAGAAGAGATTTTCTGAAAAGTACAGCAATCGGAGCCGCGGCGCTCGCCGCTGCCGCCTGCAAGCGCAAGGCGGCCTCCGCTTCGGCGGGAGCCGAAGCGAACGGCTCCGGACAGATGGAAATACGAGTCCACCCGAAAAACGGCGACCGTGTTTCGCTGCTCGGTTACGGATGTATGCGCTGGCCCATGATAAAAGGGGACGACGGCAAAGAATATGTCGATCAGGAAACGGTAAATTCTTTGGTTGACTACGCCTACAAGCACGGCATCAATTATTACGACACCGCTCCTACCTATCTTCAAGGCCAATCGGAATCCGCCGTCGGCGAAGCTCTGAGCAGGTATCCGCGCGAAAGTTATTTTATCGCCACCAAACTCTCCAATTTCGGCGACCAAAGCCGCAAAGGCTCTTTGCAAATGTACCGCAACTCCTTCAAGGCGTTAAGGACCGATTATATAGATTATTATCTTTTGCACAGCTTGGGAAGAGGGGGATATCCCGCATTCAAAGCTCGCTTCGAAGACAATGGTATGATGGATTTTTTGATGAAGGAACGCGAGGCCGGCCGTATCTGCAATTTGGGTTTTTCTTTCCACGGAGATCAGGATGCATTTGATGAACTTCTTGCCCTCAACGACAAATATCATTGGGACTTTGTGCAGATTCAAATGAATTATCTTGATTGGCGCCACGCTAAAGCCCCGCGGAACACCAATGCTGAATATCTCTATGGTGAGCTTCAAAAACGAAATTTGCCGGTGGTGGTTATGGAGCCGCTGCTTGGAGGCAGGCTTGCAAAAATACCGGAAGGCGTCACGAAAAAACTGTTGGAAAGAGACCCCTATCATTCCGTAGCTTCATGGGCCTTTCGCTTTGTGGGTTCTCATCCTGATGTTCTGTGCGCCCTCAGCGGTATGACAAATATGGAGGTGCTTGTCGAGAATGTGCAGACCTTCAGCAACTTCCGTCCAATCACGGAAGATGACTTTGATTTCCTTATGGAAATTGCCGAGCTGCTCGAATCGTTTCCGACCGTACCCTGCAACGACTGTAAATATTGTATGCCTTGCCCTTACGGGATAGATATTCCTGGCATCCTCTTGCACTACAACGAAATGGTGAACACCAACCAGGTTGCCACCTCACAGGAGCAGAAAGACTATAAAAAACTGCGCCGCAAGTATCTGCTTTCCTACAACAGGGCTGTGGAATCGCTTCGCCAAGCCGACCATTGCATCCAATGCAACACTTGCATATCCCAGTGCCCCCAGAGCATTAACATCCCTAAAGAACTCCAGCGCATCGGCAATTACGTAGAAAAACTAAAGGCGGAAAGTTTATAAAAGGACCGTCTTGGCAATGACCGCAGTAATGCGCTTAAGTAGCGGTTACAGCAATGCGCTTATGCCTGGAAAAACTAAGGGCGGAAAGTTTATAAAACGGCCGTCTTGGCAATTGTTGCAGCAATGCGCTTATGCGTGAAAAACAAGGGCGGAAACCTTATAAAACGGCCGTCTTGGCAATGGTCGCAGAAATGCGCTTAAGTAGCGGTTGCAGCAATGCGCTTATGCATAGAAAAATTAAGGGCTATATGCGGCTCAAAGTGAAGCGGAATTCGAGCCCGTGAGGCTTAAGAAGAAAGGCGGAGATGCTGCCTCCGTGGAAAATCACTGCATTCCTTACGATGGAAAGACCAAGTCCGGAGCCTTCAGTATCAAGCATTTCTTTTTGAGGAAGACGATAAAAGCGAGTGAAAATTTTGTCAAGATATTCTTCGGGCACTCCGGAACCTGTATCGGAATAAATAAAATTGAGCTTGCCGTCCGCACTGTCCTTGCATTCCAAATGAATGGAAATCCCCTCGCCTCCGTATCTGATTGAATTTTCCACAAGATTGCGGAATATTGAGTAAACCAATGTATAATTGCCCTTGATAGACACTCCCTCCTCTATTTGATTATCAACGCTAATCTTTTTTTCTTTTATCGCAGCACCTAATTCATCAAACACCTCCTCCGTAATTTTACGGATGCCGATATGAGCCTTTGTAATCATTTCCGGCGCATCCTCAATCTTGGTCACAAGAGAGATGTCCCTGATAAGGTCGGAAAGGCGGAGGGCTTGCAGATAGGCCCTTTGAGTGAAGAGAATCCTTTTCTCCTCCGGCAAAGAGGGATTGTCCACAAGTGTCTCTAAATAACCCCTTATGCTCGTTACGGGAGTCCTCAACTCATGAGCTATGTTATTTGTCATGAGCTTTTTCTGGGACCTCAGTTTCTTGTCCGTATCTTTTCTGGCATCATCACTGAATCGGCGCGACAGGAAAATGACAACAATCGCAACCACCGCTAAAAACAGTATTATAATAAGCAGCACCATATCCAAAGTTATTATTCGCTGTCTTCGATGGAGTATCCGTAGCCGGCACGATTGACAAGCAGATGGCGATAGGGGCCTAATTTGCCGCGTATCCTTGCAATATGGACATCCACCGTTCTGTCGAGGACATAAGGGGTGTCTTTCCAAAGTTCACGAATGAAGTCGGACCTTGAAAAGGTTTTGCCGCGATTGGAGGCGAGGAGATATAAAATGTCGTATTCTTTACGCGAGAAAGAAACAGGCGCACCGTCTATTGTTACCGTACTGTTTACAGTGTCGATGGAAATCCCCTCTATTATAATATTGGAAGGAGTTGTTTCGCTTTTTGACGACCTTTTGAGAACGGCTTTAACTCTTGCCAAGACCTCGTTCACTGAAAAGGGTTTGCTTATATAATCATCCCCTCCTGCCGAAAATCCGGTAAGCAGGTCGTTCTCTTCGTTTCTTGCGGTAAGGAATATGATGGGAATGTTGCATCCGTCAGTCTTGCGAAGCGTGTCGGCAAGTTTGAACCCTGACATTCCGGGGAGCATGACATCGAGGAGGATAAGGTCAAATTCCATCCCTTTGCGGATTTGAATGAGGGCGGATTCGGCAGTACCGGCTTCGAGTGTTTCGTAACCGGCGGCCGACAGGTTAAATGCGAGAATTTCTCTTATATCAGCCTCATCATCAACTATCAATATCTTCTTTCCCATTATCTTCTATGTTGGTTGTTATATTCTGTCTTTTCTGCGCCTGCGCTCTTACATCTTCCTCCCTTCATCTTCTTTCATCTCCTTTCCGCATCTTTTGCATTATCTCTCCTCCCGGGCCGGCTTCTCCCTTCTACATCTCCCTCTTCTGTATCATCCTTCCCCCTATCATCCTTCCCTGCCGGATTTCCCTTTCGCCTCCACTTCTCTACAAATATAATCCTTTTGTTTGTCAAGCAGCCAATAGGCTTGTTAAGAATTTGTTACATATCGGTGTAAACTTTGTTAAAAGACGGCTAATAAGGCTTAACATAAGCTTCGCACTTATGTAAGACCGGAATTTATATGCCATATTTGCCGAAACAAAAAAAGAGAATTTATGTTATTGATTATACTAACATTGCTCGGCGGCTTGGGAATGTTCCTCATTGGCATGAGTTTGATGAGTTCCGGTATCCAGAAAGCTGCAGGCAGTGGTCTGAGACGTCTCTTGGGCTCTATGACCTCTAGTCCTTTCAAGGGCGTACTTACCGGATTCGGGGTGACATCAATTATCCAGTCTTCGAGCGCCACTACGGTAATGGTTGTAGGTTTCGTGAACGCCGGACTTATGACCTTAGCTCAGGCCATAGGCGTAATAATGGGAGCAAACATCGGCACGACAGCGACCGCTTGGATTGTTTCAATCTTCGGCTTCAAATTCGACATCTCAACATTTGCGGTGCCTTTTATGGCTGTAGCCTTCGTCCTCAGCCAGATGAAAAAAGACAAGCTTAAGAACATCGGTGAATTCATCTTCGGTTTCAGCCTTTTATTCCTCGGGCTCTCTATTATGAAGGAATCTGTTCCGGACATAAGGCAAACTCCTCAAATTCTAAACTTTATCACCAGCTGGTCCGGTCATGGATTTTGGTCAATATTGTTATTCCTTGGGCTCGGAACCGTTCTTACGCTTATCCTCCAATCTTCCAGCGCCACCGTTGCCCTTACTTTGATTGTCCTTGACCTTGGATGGATTCAATTCGACATGGCTGCAGCGATGGTTTTGGGCGAAAATATAGGAACTACCATCACTGCCAATTTAGCGGCTATTGTCGGGAGTACAGATGCGAAAAGGGCTGCCCTTACGCATACTCTCTTTAATGTTTTCGGAGTAATATGGGCGCTCGCACTATTCCAGCCTTTCGTTAATCTTGTTCAGTGGATAGTGTCTTTAATGAACGTAGATGCGGCTACATCACTGGTATATGGAATATCAACGTTCCATACGACCTTCAACCTTGTAAATACATCCATTATGATATGGTTTGTAAAACCATTGGAAAAAATTGTGACTTTTTTGGTAAGAGAGAAGAAGCCGGCAAAGCCTTTCCAGGAAATACAATATCTCGGCTACGGATTAATCCGCACGCCGGAACTCGCTATTGCCGAAGCGCGCAAAGAAACCATACATTTTGCCAAGATAATGAAGAATGGATTAGAGTATCTCGATTCTGCAATACGCAATTCCGATTCGCAGGAAAAGTTTATGGCGTTCAGGGAGAAGCTTGTTAAGTATGAGGAGATTTCGGATAGAATAGAATATGGAATAGTTAAATTCCTTAATGATTTGGGCAGAGAGGGTTTGAGCGAGGAGTCAAAAGTTACCGTAAGGTCACTGATCCGCATCAGCGGAGAATTGGAAAGGTTAGGAGATAGCGGAGAGTCCATAAGCCGCTCGATAATGCGCATGCAAGCTTATGGAAGACATCTGACCCCTGATCATGTGGCAAAACTCTGCAGGATGACGGGCATGCTCTCGCAGGCATATGAGGATATGATTTGGAATCTTGAAAATGCTGCAGATATAAAAGACATTAAAAATGCCGAGATAGATGAGCAGGCCATTAATGATTATAGAGATGAGTGCCGCGAGGAAGAACTTAAAGATATTGAGTCCAAAGGAGATGCCTATTTCGAGACCGTCTTCTATCTCAACACTCTCGACCAACTCGAAAAAATGGGAGACTTCCTGATCAACATCTCTCAGGCTTTGATTTGATGCAGATTTAAATCTACAATACTATGTTTTGGAAGCCGGCTGAATCAGTCGGCTTCTTTGTTTCAGAGTGATAGCTCTCTGCTGTTTTCTTGTAGTCGGTGAGTTACTTCTATGCGGTATGCGTCATCGGCTGATTGCAGAAAGACTCGCACGACCTTATCGCTGGCTTTGGTTGACTATCGTTTGGTTTCATGATAAAGCAAAAAAGGCCGAAAACGTCATAGCCCCACATTTTTTTGCAGGGGGCTTGAGCAAAAAGGGCCAAAAATGCTTGACCATGAAGCGGAAATGGGGACTTCGGTAGCATGAGGTGGTGGGTATGACGGAAAGGGCCAAAAATGCTTGACCATGAAGCGGAAAAGAGAGCTACGAAGGTAAGGTATGGCGATTTATGAAAAGCAATGCTATATTTTTGATATCTTTGCGAAACAGGCTTTATAAGCATGCGGCCGTTTAAGCTGACAAATCAAGAAGCCGTGTAATTAAAATGTATCAGCAAATGTTAAGCGCCTTAGTCTCAATATTGGTTTTATTCCCGCTCACGCAGAATATTCTCTCGCCAAACACGCCTGCACAGAATACACTTGCGCCAAACGCACTTGGGCAGAATGCCTCTACGCAGAATGCGACAGTGCAGAATGCTCTCGCTCCGAACGCCTCTGTGCAAAGCGCCCTCGACACAACCCGTCTGCCGCAGCCTGTTTTTGCCGAAAATCCGGGATTCGTAGAACTTTATTGGAAAGCGTGGAATCTCGCATGGGACCATGTTAAAATCAATCCCGACCTCCCCCATCCACGCCATATGGACGAAAACATCCGTGAAGACATTATCTGGATATGGGATTCGGAATTCATGGCCATGTTCTGCAAATATGCGCCTGACATCTTTCCGGGAGTAGAGACTTTGAATAACTTCTATTCTGCGATGCTCGACGGCAACAAATTTCCCCTGCGCATCCAACATCCCGACAATCCTTCCTTCTACCCATGGATAGAATACGAATATTTTAAGTTTACCGGGGATAGAAGCCGGATTGATTCTCTGATTGTGAAAGAGAAGATACTTCAGAGGTATTACAAATTTTATCAAAGCCTTAAGCCGGGTATGAAGTTGCCTTTCAAGCATATAAAAATAGCTCTTGAGAATAAGGGCATAGGCTTTAATTGGGGTGGAGACCAAAGCGGAATGGATAATTCTCCGCGAGGTTGGGATAAAGACCGGCTTTGGGTGGATGCCATTTCGCAGCAAGCGCTTTCTGCTTTGTATATATCCCGCCTGGCTCGTATTGTAGGGGATTCGAATACCGAAAAAGAATATAAAAAAGAGTATGAACGCCTCAAGTCTTATGTGCTGAAATATTATTGGGATGAACTTGACGGCTGCTTCTACGATATCCGCGAGTCGGACAAATCTTTAATAAGACAACTCACTCCCGCATCTTTCTGGGCTATGCTCGCAGAGATTCCCTCCCGCAAACAGGCCGAACGAATGGCATCCTTCGCCCTTGCCGATGATGAAATCGGCGGTTTGCGCCCGTGGAAAAGCCTTTCGCCTAAAGATTCTGGCTTTGTTGCCGACGGCGGGGCTTATTGGAGGGGAGCCATCTGGCTTCCGACTGCGTATATGGGGGTAAAAGCGCTTGAAAATTATAAGTTGACAAACCTTGCCGATTCCACGGCGAAGAATTTGCTTACGCAGATGCTCAATACTTACAGGGATTTCGAGCCCCACACAATTTGGGAATGCTATGATCCTTCTGCAGACAAACCTGCTCTTGGCAAGCAGGGGCAAATAGTGCGCAAGGATTTCTGCGGCTGGTCTGCGCTCGGGCCCATCTCTCTTTTTATTGAAAATGTGATAGGCATACGTTCGGTGGATGCCGAGAAACTAACTGTAGATTGGGATATACACCACAAGTGCTTGCATGGAGTGCGCAACCTTCGCTTCGGCCCCGTAGTCACAGACCTTATTTACGAAAAAGGATTAGTGAAGGCCAAATCCAACAAAGAATATACGCTTATGGTTTCCGGCCGCAAATATAAAGTGCCTGCCGGAAGTTCCTCTTTCTCGGTGATAAACAGAAGAGAATATATGGTAGAGCCCTATACCCTGCCGGACCCTCTGCAAGGCGTTTCAAGCCCAAAGGAATGGCCATCCCGCAGAGCGGAAATCCTATCCCTTTTCGAAAGGGAAATGTACGGACAGATGCCTCCTTCTTCTCCTATCTTCCTTAAAGAACTCGAAAGAGGAAAGACTTTCGGGCGTTTGGGGCTCAGACGCCAGCTAAGGATGTGGTTTAAGCCGGATTATACAGGACCGTATATAGATTGGCTGATTGTTTATCCTCGGAGGGTCCGCCAGCCTGTTCCGGCTATTATCATGCTCAATTATTACGGCAATCACACCATGCTGAGCGACAAGGAGGTGCGTCTGCCCGATTCCTGGCTCGAAAACGAGAAAAAGAAAGGCATTACCTCCAATAGGGCGGAGGAAGATATGCGCGGATATTATACCAATAAGGACAATCCCTACGGTTATTATCCCATTGAGGAGATGCTTTCGAGGGGCTATGCTTTTGTGACCGCCTGTTATGGAGATGTCTCCCCCGACCCCGATGGCGCTGCCGCTCAAGAGGCGATGGCCTATACCAAAGTATTCGAACTTTGGGGGCCGCGCGACCCCTCCCGCAAGGACAATACTACAGCTTTGGGCGCATGGGCTTGGGCTTTGAGCCGAGGTTTGGATATGTTGGAGAAGGATGGGAGGGTAGATGCAGATAAGGTGGTTGTAACGGGGAGTTCGCGTCTTGGAAAAGCCGCACTGATAGCCGGCGCTTATGATGAGCGCTTTGCGGTGACAGTGGTAAACCAAACGGGTGGAGGCGGAGTGCCTCTTGCAAAACGCAATTTCGGCGAGAGCGTGGCTTCCGAAACCGCAGCCTTCACCCATTGGTTCTGCAGAGCTTACGATAAATATGCCCACGCAGAGGAAACGCTGCCGTTCGACCAGCATATGCTCCTCAGTTGCATCGCTCCCCGTCCGCTTTTAGTCCAGGGTTTCAATAATACTTGGTTTGATACTTACGGCGAATTTCTCAGTCTCAAGGCCGCAAGCCCGGTATGGGAGTTTCTCGGCAAAGAAGGACTGCCCGATGTCCTCTGGCCGGACATCTATGATGAATCTGCAATAGGACCGTATTTAGGCTACGTCCGCCGCGACAAAGCCCACGGCATCCTCTTGGAAGATTGGCACTGGCTGCTGGATTTTGCAGATAAGCATGTTAGATAAGGCGCTATTCGGCTTAGCCTGTTTTAAACTTCGCTGTATTTTGATACTGCCAACTTCAGATTCGGAAATGTTAAATATTAACCATCTCTTTAAGTATCCCCCTATATCTTTATTTTAACCTTCCTCTGATACTTACGGCTTTTTTCGGCAGCGAAGCCCATAATGTGGCTCTCAATCGAAACGTCTATTGTGCTTGTCAAGCGATTCGGATCCTGCCAAGCAACTGCCTCAACGAAATCGCGCATCAAAGCGTGGTCTCCACCGCCATGCCCGGCGCCCTTGTATTCGGGAATTTCCGACACCTTGCGATTCCATACCTGTTTTTCGCCTGAACGGAAATCCCACACGGTAAACTGAGCGCCGTCCCCATCTATCATTCCGGTAGTTCCCATTATTCTGGTTCTACGCCTTCCCTTAGGTGTAAATGCCTCCATTGAGAAGCTGGCTGTTACGTCATCTTCAAACAGCATCGCTGCGACATAGTGATCCGGTTGGTCATTGTCACAATAATAAACACAGCGCCCATACTCGCTTGTTCGAAGCTTTTCAATAATATCTTCGCGAGTATATCCCTTCGGGAGATCGAACACATGCAAATGTCTGCGTTTATTGGCATAAATATCAATGGCGCTGTAAGGACACTTGGCCTCAACCGGACAACCGTCAGTGCAGCGTTTGGGAGCGCCTTCAGGAGCGTTGTCGGATTTGAATAAATGAAGCGATCCATCTGCGGCAATAGTCTTGCAAGGCTTGTCAATCATCCAGCGCAATAGATCCAAATCGTGGCAGGATTTTGCAAGGATAATCGGAGTAGTCTTTTTGGAGCTACGCCAATTGCCCCGCACATACGAATGAGCCATATGCGCATATTGAATCGGTTCCATGTGCTGAAAACTTACAGGAGTACCGATATAACCGCGTTTTATAATTTCGCGCAGAGCAATAAAATAAGGAGCGTAACGCAATACGTGGCATACTGCTACAATCTTGTTATACCGATGGGCCTGAGCGAGGATGTCACGGCATTGTTTTTCGGTTTGAGCACAAGGCTTCTCAAGAAGCACATCATAGCCAAGTTCCAACGCTTTCATACAAGGCTCATAGTGTAAATCATCCGGCAATGATATCACCATGGCGTCTGCAATTTTCCCTGCGGCAAGCAGTTCGCGATAATCGCTGAATTGACGGTCTTCCGGAATTGAATGTTTGTCCGCCACATTGGCTTTTCTCACCGGATTGGTGTCGGAAACGCCAACCACTTTGACAGCATCAGGGTAGAGCTCGGCATATCTTGCATACACACGTCCTCTATTTCCCGCCCCAACGATAACCATGGTAATCTGCCTGTTTACATTTGGCTTGAGGCCGCGAATGCCAAGATCCAACGAATTCAAATCTCCGGGTTCTTTAAGTTCCGGATTGAAAGGTTCTGTTAGGGCATTTTGTTTAGGGCTGAAAGTTCCTGCAAGCGCTTTCGGAGCCACCGCTGCTCCGGCCGCTATAAGACCTATTCCTTTAAGAAAATCTCTGCGTTTCATAGTTCTAATGTGTTATTTGAACAAAGATAGAAAAAGATTTTGCTATATTTGAAATATCGAAAAAATATACTTATGAGCATAGATAACCTTAATACTGTACAACATTTGATTTCCAAGACCGAAACCGCTGAAATCGAATTAAAAGAAACTACCGGACAGTTGGAACGAGGTTTGGAAACTCTTTGTGCCTTTCTTAACGGTGCCGGAGGAACAGTGTTGTTTGGAGCTACTGATAAGGGAAAACTTGTCGGACAAGAAATCAGCGATAAAACAAAGCGTGAAATAGCGAATGGGATTGAAAGATTTGAACCTTCTGCAAAAGTTGAAATTTCATACATCTCGATACCGAACACAAATAAATATGTTGTAGCCCTTCATGCGGAACCGCAATTTTACGCTCGTCCATTTACTTATAAGGGCAGAGCTTATCAAAGAATAGAAAGTGTTACATCCGTAATGTCGCAGGTTAGTTACAATCACTTTTTGCTGCAACGCGGCGGAAAATGCGCTTGGGAAATGATGTGCAACGATGACTTGAAAATAGAACATCTGGACAAAAACACTATTCTTGGAGCAGTACGGGTAGGGGTTGAGAGCGGGCGCTTACCGGAAACGACAATGCGAGAGGACATTGCTGTCATTCTTGAAAAGTTTAACTTATTGTCAGGCGAAGGCAAATTAAAAAACGCAGCGGCCGTATTATTTGGCAAAGAACTGTCCGATTATCCGCAATGCTTGTTACGGATGGCGCGTTTCAAAGGTATCAACAAAGAAGAATTCATTGATAACCAACAGGAGCATGGCAACATATTCAAGCTTCTGGATGTTGCTATGGCCTTCTTTTTTAAACACCTTTCTTTATCCGGAAAAACAGAAAAGTTATACAGGGATGAAGAATTGAGCATACCATATAAGGCGTTAAGAGAATGCTGTATAAATGCTTTTTCGCATCGCATCTACCATAAGCCGGGTAGCTCTGTAGGCATTGCAATCTATGACGACCGCGTAGAGGTTACAAATAGCGGCAGTTTTCCGGAAGGTATGACCATTGAACGTTTGTTGAGCGCCCACGATTCGGAACCGCAAAACCCTATTATAGCCACTGTGCTTTATAAAAGTAAAATCTTAGAAAATTGGGGACGCGGAATAGGCTTAATGGTAAGCGAATGCCAACGCGTAGGACTTCCTCCTCCCGAATTTCATACAAATGGTAATTCTGTTCAGGTTGTTTTCCCGACAAGTACCCGACAAGTACCCGACAAGTACCCGACAAGTACCCGACAAGTAGAAATACTTGTTAAGATAATTGATGAAAACATATATTCGGTAAAGGAAATAATGACTTTAATGGAACTGAAAGATAGAGAAAGTTTTATGAATATCTATCTCTATCCGTCTATGGAAAATAATTTAGTAGAGCCTCTTTATCCCGAACAGCCCAAGCATCCTAAACAAAAATACCGTTTAACCGAAAAGGGAAAAGAATTATTGAAGATTCTCAAATAACTGATTACCAATAACGTATAATTATAAATCCAAAACAACCCCTGGTAGGGGTTGTTTTTTATGCGGAGAGAAGGAGATTCGAACTCCTGGTACCCTTACGAGTACGGCAGTTTAGCAAACTGCTGGTTTAAGCCACTCACCCACCTCTCCGGATTGGGCTCGCGTAAGCTTAAGCTTTTACGAACACGGACTGCAAAGATACGTTTATTTTCGGAAATCCTACAATTTTTTTATCTTTGTCTTCGCGAAAGAAATTTTAAATCTTTATCAATATGAAAAAAACATTAATGTTTAGCGCAATGGCGCTTACCCTGTTAGCCGCTCTGTCCGGCTGTAAGAGCACGCCCGAAATAACCGCATTGGTCAAGGGCAAAGAATGTAAAGTGGTTGCCCTCGATTTGGAATACGAGGCGGCAATCGACCCCGCAAGTGTCTCCGCAGAAACCTTCGTTGTAGAAGGAGAGGAGGTGGTTTTTGCAAAGGTGACCGAGCCCGAGCATGTTTTGATAGTGCTGAAGCGCGAATGCAAGGGTGAAGGATGCAAGGGAGAAGGTTGCGGCAAGGGAGATTGTGAGAAGGAAGGATGCGATAAAGTTGACTGTGAAAAGGTGAAGGCCGACTGTGAAAAAGCAGGCTGCGACAAGGCAGAGTGCGAGAAAGCAAAGGCAGAGTGCTGCAAAGCTAAGGCCGAAGGCGAGAAGGAAGGATGCAAAAAGTCAAAGTGCTGTAAAGACAGGGACGATGACGGACTTCCGGTTCCGAAAGTAAGCGTACAGCAGGTTGCAGACCTCAAAACTCTTGACGGCAAAACCGTAAAGGCATGGAAATCTGCCCGCCCGGCCACCGATGTAGAGTTTGTCGGACGCGGAAAAGGCAAAGGCAAGTGCAAAGACAGTTGCGACGACTGCGACTAATCGCACATATCGTTTTATTTTATCGGCGCGGAGATACAACATCTTCGCGTCATTTTTATATCTATCCATTCTTCCATCTCCTCCACCATCTACCACCCGCCTCTTTGCTATCATCCGACACCCTCCTCCGCCATCCGCCATCTACCACCCGCCTCTTTTCGCCTTCCTCCGCCCTCTTCACGCTCCCGACCAATGGCGAGCGTAAAATGTAACTCTCTGACTATCAGCGAAATCCTTAAAGAACACCCGAAAATTTGGCTGACCTTCTTTTATGATCTGCCTCACTATCAGCACTATCCATTTTACGCCCAATGTCTCGTCCTAAAAAAAGTTTACCAAAAAAGGTAAATTATTATGGATGCTAAATGCTATAGTCACGTCCTAAAAAAAGTTAACCGAAATTGATGATAGTCGTCAATGAAAAATAACTTTTCTCAAAAATTTAAAGACGAATTGGTACATATAATAACAGATATAACTATCTTTGCTCCATAATAAATTGATTGAAATCAAATGAAAAAATTCTTTATTCTTATTGCAGCTGTAGTGTTTTCATCTACTTTAGCTAACGCACAAGACATCATTACAAAAAAAGACGGTCAGGATATTAAGGCGAAAGTCCTTGAGGTTACTTCTAACGATATAAAATACAATTTATATGATGAGCCCGACGGCACCATCTATACGATAAAAAAGTCGGAAGTTCTTATGATAAGGCATGAGTCCGGCCATAATGAGGTTTTTAACGAGAAATCTAAGTTGGAATTATATTATCCGGCAGATAGAGAGCCTGTTGAGGGTATTGTTGTTGGAATGAAGTATAATGAACTTAAACATATCTACGACCATAAATTATATACATCTACATTTGGAGACAGGTATAACCCCGCAGTCGCAGGGGTTGCCTCTTTCTTTATCCCCGGTTTAGGGCAGATGCTGTGCGGTGAAGTCGGGAGAGGCTTTATGTTCCTTGGCGCCAACATAGGCGCTTCAATTCTTACTTCTTCTTTGTTAGCCTACGGAATATCGTATAATGGCGCCGGAGAATCTGTTGGCTTATCCGGTGGAGCAACCCTTAGTTTGTTAACTCTCTACGCAGGGCTTACGGCTTTAAACATATATAACATTGTGGATGCTGTACGTGTCGCAAGAGTTAAAAATATGTATGAGCAGGATTTAATGAGGATGTATTCACTTGAGGCAAACCTCTTCCCATCCGTAAATTATACTCTGGTTGGCGGTACGGTCAAACCGACAGTCGGCTTGACGCTTTCGTTGAAATTCTAGCACATCATAGGTATAAAACAATAACACCGCTTTAATCTATTAAGTTTTTAAATATGCCCCGAAAGTCGGACAAACTTTTGGGGCACATCTTTTTTAATAGTCAGCAGAATCAGAGAGAAGTAAGTAGAAGCGGGACAGGAAAGGAAACCGAGATAAAAGGAGAGAGAGGCAAGTAAAAACAAGGCGGAAAAGAAAGCCAAGACAAAAATCAGGAGCAAAGACAGAGGGTATATGATATTTGAAAAAAAGCGTATCTTTGCCCCGTACTAAACCTATTGACATGAATCAAACTTTAGAACAGTACTGTGCGCAATACACTTTGCCTCAGGAAGTTAAAGCTAAGGGCATTTACCCTTATTACCGCCCCATCTCATCGGGACAAGACCCCGTAGTGCAGATGAACGGAAAATCAGTCCTCATGTTCGGATCCAATTCTTATCTGGGTTTATCCGACGATCCACGCTTGAAAGAAGCTGCTATAGAAGCAATTAAGAAATACGGCACCAGTTGTTCCGGCTCCCGTTTCCTAAACGGTACGCTTGACATTCATATCGAGTTGGAAGAAAAACTCGCCAAACTCGTAGGCAAGGAAGAAGCTATAACCTTTAGCACCGGTTTTCAGGCCAATTTAGGTACCGTCAGTTGCCTCAGCTTCCGTAACTCTTTTATCTTTCTGGATGCTCTCGACCACGCCTGCATCATAGACGGCGCTCGACTCGGCTTCGGAAAGATATTCAAGTTCCCTCACAACAATATGAAGGGATTGGAGCAAAAGCTTCGTATGGTACCTATAAAGGCCCCAAAACTGATTGCTGTTGATGGCATCTATTCGATGGAAGGAGATCTTGCGCCTCTCGATGAGATTTGCAGGCTTGCGGAAAAATATAATGCCGCCATTCTTGTAGATGATGCCCACGCTTTCGGTGTGATAGGAGAAAACGGGCGCGGAACTGCAAGCCATTTCGGACTTACCGACAAAGTGGACCTGATTATGGGAACATTCAGCAAGAGTTTCGGCTCGCTGGGTGGCTTTATTGCAGGAAGCAGTAATGTGATGAACTATATAAAGCACAATGCCAGAAGCCTCATTTTCAGCGCCAGCATGCCCCCGGCAAATGTTGCGGCTGTATCCAAAGCCATTGACATAATGCTCTCCGAGCCCGAAAGAATAGAAAATCTCTGGAAACTTACCCGTCACGCACAAGAAGAATTCAGAAAGCGCGGCTTCGACATCGGACGCACGGAATCTCCTATAATTCCGCTCTTTGTACGCGACACCGTAAAGGCTCTTACGGCCGTTAGGCTTGCACTGGATGAAGGTATATTTATAACCCCTGTTGTCCCGCCCGCAGTGCCGCAAGACAGCGTAATCATTCGCTTCGCCCTCATGGCCACCCATAGTATGGAGCAGCTCGATGAAGCAATCGAAAAAATCACAAAGATTTTCCGTCAGCTGGAAATTATTGCGTAATAAGAGATGCCCTGAGCCGCCCGCTGATTTAAAAAGCATTGCGGCTCTGACTAATAGAACAACTTAACATTCGGTAAAAAGTTCGGTATTGCACCGGACTTTTTCCTTTATATGGTCAGGGAGTAGAGGGCGGCGAAGCGGTAGGTGGCGGGCAAAAAGGGTGAGCGGAGTGCTTCATGATATGGCGAAAAAGGCCGAAAACGTCGTAGCCACACGTTTTTTTCTGTGGGGGTATGACGAAAAGGGCGGAAAATGCCATATCTTGAGGCAGAAATGAAAGCTACGAAGGCGTGGAGCGGCGGGGGTTGAGCAAAAAGGGCGGAAAATGCCATATCTTGAGGCAGAAATGAAAGCTACGAAGGCGTGGAGCGGCGGGGGTTGAGCAAAAAGGGCGGAAAATGCTCTACCATGAGGCGGAATTGAGAGCTTGCAATGGTGGCGAAGGCGGGGGTTGAGCAGAAAGGGCGGAAAATGCTCTACCATGAGGCGGAATTGAGAGCTTGCAATGGTGGCGAAGGCGGGGGTTGGTCAAAAACCGCCCTAAGACCAGCCCAGCCTGTAATTCACAAATCGAGCGTAAAATGGAAAGTGCTGATAATGAGGCAGAACATAAAAGAAGGTCAGCTAAATTTTCGGGTGTTCTTTCATGATTTCGCTGATAGTCAGAGAGTTCCATTTTACGCTCGAATTTTTGCTTGACAATTTCACTGCCGCTGACACTGTCGCCCGTACTCAACGGCGGAGGGCTTTGAGGAGCAGCGGATAGTCGAGCGACCAGAGGGCTAAGGAGGCGGGCAGTTGCCTCTGAGAGGCCTGTCCACCCACGGACGGGGATAGTGGGAGGGACCCGTTGGCAGCAAGTTATCGCGCAACGATGACGCAGATGACAATGGGAGGGATCGGAGCGAACAGAGTGAGCGTAGTCCTCTCAGGGGCAAGAAGGAGGGGCCCGGTCAAACCACAAAGCGAAAAAAATGTTACCTTTGTACGATATGGCAAAAGTCCTGGAAGATACCCCGATGCTTAAGCATTATTTCGCTGTCAAAGCGAAGAACCCTGAAGCTGTTTTGCTTTACAGGGTAGGGGACTTCTATGAAACCTACTCCGATGATGCCGTACTGGCAAGCAAAGTGTTAGGTATTGTCCTCACGCATCGCGCCAACGGCGAAAAAGGCAATGTCGCCATGGCAGGAGTGCCTCATCATGCCGTACACCAATACATACCGAAACTTGTTCGGGCCGGATACAAGGTTGCCATCTGCGACCAGTTAGAAGACCCCAAACTCGCTAAAAACAAGTTGGTAAAACGCGGAATCACAGAAATACTCACCCCGGGTGTGGCCTTTTCCGAAGATATATTGGAGCAAAAAGAGCATAATTTCCTTTGCGGTCTCGACTTCGAACAAGGCTCGGTAGGCGCAGCTTTTTTAGATGTCTCCACCGGAACTTTCCAGGTAGCCCAAGGCAACAGCGACTATATCCACACGCTGATAGACACTTTTGCCCCGAAAGAAATCGTGGTGAGACGCGATTTCGTAAAGGGCGTGCGCGAAAAATTCGGCGATAATATATACATCAGCCCCTTGGATGAATGGGCGTTTGTACATGAGGCGGCGGTGGAAAAACTTTGCAAGCAATTCAGCGTCAAGAGCCTGAAAGGTTTCGGGGTGGATAATTTCGGATTGGCTGTCCGCGCCGCCGGAGCTCTGATTGTTTATTTGGAACAAACCGAGCATACAGGCCTCAAAAACATTTGCAGCATCTCGCGCATAGATGAAAGCAAATTTGTGTGGATGGACCGTTTCACTTTCCGCAATTTGGAAATCTTCAGCAGCAATGCCGGCAAAGACGGCGTATCCTTAGTGGAGGTGCTCGACCAAACCTCCTCCCCCATGGGCGCAAGGCTCCTAAGGCAATGGTTGGCGATGCCCATAATAGATAGAGCCGCCTTGAATGAGCGTTATGATATAGTAGAGTATTTTATCCACAATGAAGATATATTGGAGCAGTTGAGGGGCTTGATTAGCGAGGTGGGAGATTTGGAGAGGATTCTTTCGAGGGCCGCCACCGGCAGGATAATCCCAAGGGAGATGGTGCAGCTGGGGCGCTCGCTTAGGCAGATGCAGCCGATAAAAGATTTGTGCGGAGGGGAAGCGGAAGGCGCTGCCGGGGAAACTGCGGAAATAACAAAGAAGGCAGAAGCCGCAATGAAAACGGGGATGGTGGAAGCAGCGCAGGCGATGGAGACGAAGAAAGCGGAAGTAGAACAGGCAACGGAAGCGGCGGAAACAACAGAGAAGTCAGAAGAGGCTGCAAGGGTGCAAGAGATAGCAATAGGAGCAACTGCAAAAATCCCCACATCCTTGACAAAATTGATTAAAGGGATGAAGAATTGCAGCCGTCTGCTGGAAAGGCTGAGCAATACAATGGTGGAAAACCCTGCGGTGCAGATAGGCAAAGGCGAGGTGATTGCGCAGGGAGTAAATAAAGAGCTGGATGATTTGCGCGAGCTTTCGGAAGGAGGAAAAGAGTATCTTTTGCAGATGCAGCAGCGCGAGGCTGAGCGCACAGGCATAGGAAGTCTTAAGATAGGCTATAATAATGTGTTCGGCTATTACATAGAAGTCCGTCATTCCGCCCGTGACCTGGTTCCGCCGGAATGGCATCGAAAGCAAACTCTTGTAAACGCTGAACGCTATATAACAGAAGAACTCAAAGAATACGAAGAAAAGATACTGACGGCTGAGGAAAAAATTGTGGAGTTGGAATCCGCCATCTATGCAGAACTTATCAGCGAAGTGCAAAAAGGCATCCGCGATATTCAAACCAACTGCCGCATAATAGCGCAAATGGATGTTCTGCAAAGCTTTGCGAGGCAGGCCATAGACCGCAATTACTGCCGCCCCAATGTAAATGGAGGCAGCGTATTGGATATTAAGGCGGGCAGGCATCCTGTAATCGAAACCCTGATGCCCCCGGGCGAGGAATATGTCCCCAACGACATCCGCATGGATTCATCATCCACCCAAATAATGATTCTCACCGGCCCCAATATGTCGGGAAAATCCGCCCTCCTAAGGCAGACTGCCCTTATTGTGCTGATGGCCCAAATAGGCTCCTTTGTCCCTGCGGACAGCGCTGACTTCGGCTGGTTCGATAAAATCTTCACCCGCGTAGGGGCCTCCGACAATATCTCCCGAGGGGAATCTACCTTTATGGTGGAAATGTTGGAGACCGCCATGATTATGCACAATCTTTCCTCCCGCTCCTTAGTGCTCTTGGATGAAATAGGCAGGGGGACATCCACCTATGACGGCATGTCCATAGCCCGTGCAATAGTGGAATATATCTACAATCACGGCAAAGGCGCCAAAACCCTCTTCGCCACCCATTATCACGAACTCAACGACTTAGAAAAGCTCTACCCAAGGGTAAAAAACTATCATATTACCGTAAAAGAACTTGGGAAGGAGGTCCTTTTCCTGCGCAAGCTCGAACCCGGAGGCGTTTCGCACAGCTTCGGAATTCATGTTGCGCGAATGGCGGGAATGCCGAGAGAGATTGTAGAGAGCGCCGAAGCCACAATGAAGGCCATGGAACGCAGGGAGCAATCGGCAAAGGCTGTGGAAAAAAGCGGGCAGATGCATCAGGACGGCAGTTTGCAACTCAGTCTGTTCCAACTCGACGACCCCACTCTGGCTTCTATCAGAGCGTCTTTAGAGGCGGCGGACCTCAACAATATTACCCCGATGCAGGCGTTTGACCTGCTTAGGGAGATGAAAAAAGAAATAGGCTTACAAGAATAACTTATGAAACTGAAATTATTTCTTCTTTGCGCTTTGATGGCTGCGGCATCTGCCTGCAGTTTGGTTGACACGCCTGACAAAACGTCTTTTGCAAAAGTATCCACCATAGAGACAAGGAATCTTACGGCAACAAGCGCCACTCTTGCCGCTTCTTACAAGGATGCCAGCCAAACGCCTGACTTCTTCGGCTTCGAATGGGGAACCGCTTCTAACAAGCTCAGTAAAGACATCAAATCCAACTGCCCCATTTGCGAAAAGTCCGGGGATTTTACCGCCAACCTTGAAGGGCTTTTACCGAATACGACATATTATTATCGTGCATATATCACTGTTATAGTAAGCGGATTTTATAGATATGCCTATGGCGAGGTTATGTCTTTCACAACAGCAGATGGCGTTACACCTCCTGAAGAGACACAAGTAACTACCGAAGATGCAGAGCAAGTTACATCTTCCTCCGCAATTATCGCCGCATCTTTCAGAAATGCAGAAGAAACACCCACATACACCGGCTTTGAGTGGGGTTTGGCCGCCGACAATCTTACTGAAGATTTGCATTCCAAAACCTCTTTAAGCGGCAGCTCCGGGGAATTTGAAGGCATCCTTTCGGGACTCTCTTCAAGCACCACCTATTACTATCGCGGCTATATCGCTGTTTCTGTTGGCAACAGCTACAAATTGGTCTACGGCGCCGTGAAATCCTTTAAAACCTCTGCTGCTACCGACCCGGTTACAGAAGGCAGGGAGGCCGGATGGTTTGAACTTCCCCGAATGGATTATAATCTAACTCCGGAAGACTATATGGTGCATAAGACTAATCCTAATCTTTATTACGCCTATCACATAGCCGATGTGGGCACCCGAAACTATACAGTCTGCTATAGCGGTGAATATCATTGTCCTGTGTGGGTGGCTGCACCGAGGCATCCGATTTACTCTGCAAAAAAGACCAGTCGTTCCGACAATTACCGGAAAGACCCGAAGATTCCTGAAGAAGTGCAACAGGCCTCAACCAGCGGCAGCACATCGGGATACAACCGCGGCCATATGCTCGGTTCGGCAGAACGTCTCGGCTCTAAAATGCTCAATAACCAGGTTTTCTACATTACCAATATCGCCCCGCAAAATGAAACATGGTTCAATACGGGAGGAGGCGGATGGAATATACTTGAAGATTATATAGATGACTTTGAATGCTCAGATACTTTGTATGTTGTGATTGGCGCTTATTTCGAAGACTTCACCGATGGATATGGCAATACGGCAACCAAAAAGAAGGCAACTTTCATGGGGTCGGAGGTTCAAATCCCCACCGCTTTCTATTATGCCTTGATGAGGACCAAGACAGGAAACACCGGCAAAAGTCTGAAAAAATGCCCTACGAATACCATACAATGCGTAGCTTTTATCAGGGCGCACGCAAGCGGCACTAAGGGGCAGCAAGTTACACATAAAGAATTAATGAGCATACGAGAGTTGGAAGAATTGACGGGCTTCAATTATTTCCCGAATATTCCGCATGCTCCGAGAGATAGTTATTTAGCATCGGATTGGGGCTTCTAAGATAATTGCAACGCATGCGAAGGGCTCTTGTCATAACTTATTATTGGCCTCCGACAGGAGGCTCCGGGGTGCAGAGGTGGGTAAAATTCGCCAAACATATGCCGGAATTCGGATGGCAGCCTGTGATTTACACTCCTGAGAATCCTGAGCAGATTGCGGTGGATGACAGTCTTCTTGTGAATATTCCGGAGCAGGCCGAAGTTATAAAGCGTCGCATTTTAGAGCCCTACGCCTTAGCCCGCAATATTTTAGGCGGCTCCGGCGAAAAAGGAGCAGGGGTTAATCCCGTTAATAAGCAGGAAAAATCATTAAAGCAGAAAATAGCGCTTTGGGTAAGAGGCAATTTTTTTGTACCCGACCCCCGCGTATGGTGGGTGCGTCCCTCGGTAAGGTTTCTGCGCAATTATCTGAAAAGGCATCCGGTGGATGTAATTGTTTCTACCGGGCCGCCTCAGAGCATGCATCTGATTGGCCTTGAATTGCATAAAATCACCGGCATTCCTTGGGTGGCGGATTTCCGCGACCCCTGGACGGAGTTGTTCTATTTTAAGCATTTGGGCCTGAGTTCAAGGGTTGAAAGGAAGCACAGGCAGATGGAGCAGGAGGTCTTGGACAGAGCGTCTGCGGTTGTGGCCGTTACTCCTATGGTGCAGGCGGATTTTCAAAATGTCACGAATACGCCCGTGCATCTTATAAGCAACGGATTCGATGAAGATGATTTCGGGTTGGCGGCCGGCGGCAGTGGTTCTTCGGCCGGCAAGCACACTACGGTTGGTAAAGATTCTGCGACCGGTGCTAGTTCAGCTACCGGCAGCGGCTCTTCCCGAACAAAGCGCACGGATACCAAATTCCGCATTGTCCATACCGGTCTTTTCGCAAGCGACGGCAACCCCTTGGCTCTTTGGGATGCTATAGCCGCTCTTCCTTTCAAAAACCGGATAGATATTAGACTGGCCGGCAAGGTGGATGCCGAAATAGTGGAGGCCATAAAAGATGCCGGCTTGGAGCCCAATCTCTCTCTGTTAGGATATATCAGCCATGACGACTCTGTTCAAGAATTGAAAAATGCCGATATGCTTATACTTCCGCTTCGGCAGGAACCCGAATATAAAAAGGTGCTCCCCGGCAAAATCTTCGAATATCTTGCATCCTTAAAGCCGGTATTAGGCATAGGGCAGGAGGATGGAGCGGCGGCGCAGTTGCTGCACGAGTCAAATGCAGGAATCATGCTGGACTGGCCGCGCGGAGAAGCTATGGCGGACTTCATCTGCAAAGTCAGGAACGGTGAATTCAAGGCGTTGGGAACAGGAATAGAGAAGTATTCGCGCCGGAATCTCACAAAAAAAATGATAGATTTGTTTGAACAGCTATGAAGAATAAAAACAAGATACTAACCTATGTGCTGATAGTAATAGGGTTTTTAGTGCTCGCTTACTCTTTCACTCCGCAAGTTCTTGGTGGCAAGATAGTAAACCAAAGCGATATAAGCGGCTGGCAGGGAATGGCGCGCGAAAGCTCTGTATGGAACGCCGCTCATCCCGAAGACCCCGCCCTTTGGAGCAACTCCATGTTCGGAGGCATGCCCACAATATCTTACATTCCACCCACCAAAGGCGACCTTACTCAGCAACTCTACGATTTTCTGCTCTTGGGCAGAAGACCGGCAACTTATCTTTTTATAGCCTTGCTCGGCGGCTTCCTGCTGATGCTCGCTTTCGGGGTACATCCCCTTATCGCCATTGGCGGAGCTGTCGCCATCGCCTTCTGCTCCTACAACTTCCAAATCATTCAAGTAGGGCACAATACAAAGATGCAGGCCATAGCATTCATGCCTTGGGCCCTTGCGGCGGTGGTCTATTCATATAAAGCAAAAAAATGGCCTCAGGCGCTACTCGGAGGCACCCTGTTCGCACTCGCCGTGAGCTTTCAGGTTAAAGCCAATCATCCCCAAATATCTTATTACCTGGCAATCATTATTGCCATCTATGCCATTGCTGTTTTTATCTCGACACTCGTTGCGAAAAAACGCGTTGGCCGCTTTTTCATCATCTCCGGACTGCTGCTCGTCTTCGGCTTAGTGGGAATCGGCACCAACGCCACCAAACTCATCCCCACTTGGGACTATACCCCTCATTCCATGCGGGGCGGTACCACAAAAACCGCAGACGGCGAGGCTCGGAAAGGGCTTGACATCGACTATGCCACGGCCTGGAGCTACGGCTGGGAGGAACTTCCCAACCTGATGATTCCCAATTATAACGGAGGCTCTTCGGCAGGCGCCCTTGGTCCCGACTCTCAAACGGTCAAGCTCCTCAAACGCTCAGGACAGCCGAATATTCGCGAGATTTCAAAGAATCTACCTCTCTATTGGGGTCCTCAACCTTTTACCGCAGGGCCTATGTATATGGGAGCGATTACGGTTTTCCTCTTTTTGCTGGGGCTTTTCTGCTGTAAAGGAAAGGATAGATGGTGGCTGTTGGCGGCTACCGTGCTGGCAATCTTTTTAGCGGCGGGGAGTCACTTTTTAGCGTTTACCAGGTTCGCCATGAAGGTATTGCCGCTTTACAATAAGTTCCGTACTGTGTCGATGGCATTAGTGATTTTACAGGTGACTCTGCCGGTGCTCGGCTTTATTACTTTGGACAGGATTGTGCGCGGCAACATTCCTTTGCGGGATTTCAGGCGCAGTTCGTGGCTCGCATTGGCGCTGACAGCCGGTTTCTGCATATTAGCAGCATTGATTCCTTCGATTGCGGGAAGTTTCAGCGGCTCGGCGGATGCTGGGATGCAGGAAATTTTGACAGATGCCCTTCGGGCGGACAGGCGTGCTCTTTTGGTAAAGGATGCCTGGATGTCGGCGGCGCTGATACTGCTCTGCTGGGGGTTGCTTTGGTGGGGATATGGCTTCGGCAAGGTTTCGGAAGATGCATCCGTGCGCAACCGCAAACTGACGGCTGCCTTGGGGGTAAGCGCTCTTGTGCTGATAAATCTGTTTGTGGTGGGCAAGCGCTATCTTAATGATGATCATTTTGTTACCCCCCGCTCATTCATCGGCCAGTTCGATAAGAGGCCGGTAGATAAGGCTATTTTGGCAGATACAGACCCCTCTTTCCGTGTTTTGGATTTGACGGTAAATGTTTTCAACGATTCGCATCCCTCTTATTGGCATAAAAATATAGGCGGATATTCCCCAGCCAAATTGCAAATCTATCAAGAGTATATCGAGAGCCATCTGCAAGGCGAGATTTCACAAATCTATTCCTCGCTTGGCAAGGCGACCACTTTGGAAGAGGCGGAAGCTATGTTGCCGAAATTGGAGGGGCTTTCCAAACTGAATTGCCGGTATATTATTTTAAATGGAGATATGGCTCCGCTCAGGTATCCTTATGCGCGGGGGAATGCCTGGTTTGAGGAGGGAGCTTCGGCCGGCGGTGCGGACGGGGCTTCAGGCGGTGCGGCGGGCAGGCAGAGCGAAGGAAGTGCTTTGAGCGGTAGTGCGACCGGCAAGGTTTCCAATGGTGCGGCGGGCAGGCAGAGCGAAGGAAGTGCTTTGAGCGGTAGTGCGACCGGCAAGGTTTCCAATGGTGCGGCGGGCAGGCTGTCGGGCCGCGCTTCCGGCGGTTCAGCTGGCCGCGAGAGCAGTGCGCTTGGCGGGCCGGATGGCGCGGGCAAGCAAATCGAACTTCTAAGTTATACCCCTAACGAACTCCGCTATCGCTATACGACGCCTTGTGATGCAAAAGCGGTCTTCAGCGAGGTTTATTATCCTGACGGCTGGACGCTAAAAGTAGTTGATACGGGCGAACTTCTGCCTATCAGTTTGTCGGACGATGTATTCCGCTCGGCAATACTTCCAGCAGGCGAACACGAGCTTGTGATGCGCTTTGCCCCCGACTCTTACGCAAGGGGTTATAGACTGTCTCTAATCTGCTCCTTGCTTACCTTGCTGCTTGCCGCCGGTGCAATTGTTTATATGGTGACCGGCAAAAAACAAAATCTTGCAGAAGAGGGCGGTGCGCAAAAGGCAGCGGCCGAAAGTCAAACGCCTGCCACAAATGAAGGCCAAAAGGCAGCTGTGGCTGAAAAGCCGGTGACCGGCAAAAAACAAAAGGAAGACTAAGTGGAAGTTCGCGCCAAAAAATCCCTCGGCCAGCACTTTCTGGTAGACCTCTCCATCGCAGAGCGCATAGTTGCCGCTTTGAATGCTTCGCAGGCTCTTGAAACAAGTCGCGGCGGACCATCTTCCGAGACTTTTCAAGCATTTTGCATAAATGCCCAAACGCCTCAGGCCGAAAATGGCAAATCTTCTTCCGCCCCCTCTCAAACCTCTTGCATAAACGGTCAAACGCCTCAGGCCGAAGATGGCAAATCTACCTCAACCAAGGCCTACCAAACTCCTTACAGAACCTCCTCTTCTGCTGAGGCCGCTCAAAGTGAAAGTGGAAAATCTCCATTTCCCGAAGCCAACCAAACTCCTTACAAGGCCTCCTCTTCTGCTGAGGCAATTCAATCCGAAGATGGAAAATCTCCATCTGCAGAAGCATTCCAAACAAAAGGCGTCAATTCTCCTTCCGGCAAAACCGATGTGCTGGAAATCGGCCCCGGAATGGGCGTGCTTACCCGATTCCTGCTGCAGCGCGAGGACATCAATCTTAAAATGGTGGAACTTGACAGCGAATCGGTGGAATATCTAACGAATAATTTCAGCGGCCTTGAAGGCAAATTGTATCAGGCCGATTACCTGAAATTGGATGCTCATAAACTCTTTCCGGCAAAATATTCAATCATCGGCAACTTCCCCTATAACATTTCCTCGCAGATTTTCTTCAAGATTTTAGATGACCGCGACAGGGTGCCGGAAGTGGTGTGCATGATTCAAAAAGAGGTGGCTAAGCGCATTGCAGAAAAGCCGGGCAGCAAGACCTACGGCATTTTGAGCGTATTGCTCCAAGCATGGTACGACATAGAATATCTTTTTACCGTAGAGCCAGGCTCCTTCGCCCCGCCACCCAAAGTGCGCAGCGCTGTCATCCGCCTCCGCCGCAACTCCCGTACCGCGCTGATTGCAAAGCCTCTCAGCACTCAAATAACGAAACGTGGTGTCGCAACTACAGCGGAACATGATGCCGCAACTACAGCGGAACCACCAGGCGCTCAAATAACGAAACGTGGTGCCGGTCCTATAGCAGAACAGGCTGATGCCACTATTTTAAACGAGTCTGATACCTTATTGATAAGTCAAACCGGCGAGTCATCATCAGGGCAAACCAACGCGCCTCTGAAACAGACTGACACGCCCGATAAGGGGGCCGGTGAAAACCAAGCCTGCGACGGACAGATTGAAATCGATGAAAAGATGTTCCGCAAAGTCGTCAAGACCGCTTTCGGCCAACGCCGTAAGACCCTCCGAAATGCCTTGAAGCCTCTTCTTCCGGAAAACTTCGACCTTTCCGCCCCCATCCTTCAGCAACGAGCCGAACAATTAAGCGTCGACGACTTCATAAACCTCACCGCCAAAATCATATCCTGCGAGCCTTAAATCGCAGTCGGAAAGCCTTATAACTTTTTGGCAAGTTACAAAGACCATCAAGTGAGCAACTTACATTAAATACGAAGTTGCAGACTAATCCGTTCCAATTGAGACAAAAATCTCATTATGACTTTATTTTCCCAATTTATCTATCATTTTTCTCATTGAATTAATTTATCCGTATAAGAATTGAAAAACTTTTACAGTTTTCCGCAAAAGTTGTCTGACCACATTACTAACCAAAATTTTATTACTAACTATTAATAGCCAACATTAACCTTCTAACCCACGTGATTATTAACCTAATATTTGTCTAAATCGTGCGTGTTATACCTTTTCGGCATCGCGTTTTCGTAAAACAAGTACATTGCCGTATAGGTTACTTATTCCCTTTGGGAAGATTTTATTGTTATTTACATTTTAACTATTCATTATCATGTTTAATAAAATGTTAAAGGCGGCATTAATAATGCTTGCTGTTTGCTTAACTTCAACAAACATGCTTGCACAAAGTCTATCTATATTAGTGCAAGATACTAATGGTAGGCCGATTCCCGGAGCTGTTGCATTAGTTAAGGGAACGACCGATGGTGTTGTCGCAAATGATTATGGTGTCTGTATCCTCAATAATGTAGGCGATAGCGCTACTATTTTATTGTCATGCATCGGTTATGAAGATGCGGTTATTACCCCTGGAACTGATCGTAGAGTAATTGTCACGTTACAGGAGTCTAATCTTTATTTGAACGAGCTTGTTGTAATTGGTTATGGAACGCAGCGTAGGAAAGATATCACTGGTAGTATTTCAAAAATTAAAGGAGATAAAATCAGCGAGTTTTCTACTTTTTCCGCAGCGTCATCTCTTGAAGGTCGAGTAGCTGGAGTCCAGGTCTCCTCTGCTGATGGTGCTCCTGGTGGCACTGTTCAGGTTCGTGTGCGTGGAACCAACTCTCTAAAAGGAAGTAACGAACCTCTTTGGGTTATTAATGGCTTCCCTGGAGATATTAATATGATCAACACGGAAGATATTGAATCGATTGAAGTGCTAAAAGACGCTTCTGCAACTGCAATCTATGGTTCACGCGGTGCAAATGGAGTAATCATCGTTACAACAAAAAAGGCTAAAGAGGGTAAAATACAAGTTACCTATAATGGAAGTCTTGGTTTTCAGAAGCCCGTTGACAAAATCAAAATGTGCAATGCAGAGGAGTATATGGATTTCTATAACAAATATGCTGATATCAATGGAACGCCTATTGCATACACTGCGGATCAGATTGCTGCGAATAAATATGATACTGATTGGCTCGCTGAATGCACGCATACAGCGCCTATCTCTTCCCACGGCCTTGATATAACAGGTGGTACTCAGAAGGTTCAAGCTAATCTCGGTGTTAGCTATTTTGATCAGGAAGGTATCATGATGAATACAGATTATAAGCGTTTCCTTATTCGCTCAGAGGCTAATTATAACCTCTCCAAATATGCCTCTGCAGACGCTAAGATTATCTTCTCAAGAGTTAATCAAAATAAGATGGACTCAAATGGCGTTAACAGCATCAATGAGCATATTTACGCCGCCTCTCCTGTTGCCAGCCCTTATGCAGAGGACGGATCTTGGAATAATATGGCGGGGGAACGTTCCGGTGTTAATCCGTTAGCTGCTTTGAATTATAACAAGCGTCTTTTCCTCTGTAATCGTGTTCAGATGGAAGGCGGCTTTACTATTAGGCCGTTTGATGGGCTTTCAATTATTCTGCGTGACGCTTTATACACAAAGGATGATCGTTTTGACTATTTCCGTACAAGTGAGTGTCCTTCTGGTGTTTCTGAGGGAAGCATTTCACTGAACAGCAATATTCATTTTGTAAGTAATAATCTAATTCAATATGATAAAAGTTTCGGAAAACACAGCTTTTTTGTAATGACCGGAGTTACTTACGAAAATTCTGTAAGTAAGGGAGTTGGTACAGGAGTAGCTGAAGGTTTTATGTCGGACATACTTGAAACATACAATATTCAAGCCGCTGTTTCAAAAACAGGCCTTCCTACTTCATCATTTAGCGAATGGACACTTTTCTCTTACCTTGCCAGATTAAATTACAATTACGATAACAGATATCTCTTCACCGCTAGTTACCGCGCAGATGGTTCATCCAGATATAGCCCGGGAAACAAGTGGGGCTATTTCCCTTCAGCCGCATTTGCATGGAAGATCTCTGAAGAAGATTTTATGAAAGGCGCAGGCTGGCTTGATGATCTGAAACTTCGAATAAGTTATGGTGAAACGGGTAGCACGGCAATCAATCCATATGCTACAATTGATCAATTGCAAACGTACACCGCCGTATTTGACGGAAATACCACGACCTGTTATGCTACGCACGATACATATAACAGGACACTTAAGTGGGAGACCACAGCACAAGCTAATGCCGGAATTGATTTCTCTGCATTCAACAATAGGTTAAATATAACTGCAGATTATTATTATAAGAAAACAACCGATTTATTGAATGACGTTGAGATGCCTCGTTCAAGTGGCTATACAAAATCTCTGCAGAATATAGGATCATTGGAGAACAAGGGGTTTGAGTTCTCTATAAATGGAGATATTATTGATAATGCATTCAAATGGAATGTTGATTTTAATATTGCATTCAATAAAAGCAAAGTGCTTAGTCTTGCCAATAACAATGCTGATATCTTTGGGAATACCGTTCAGTGCACCCTGTTCTCCGGGCAACTTAATCTTGTCCGTGTTGGAGAGCCGCTTTTTGTCTTCTACGGTTATCAAGAGGAGGGGTACACAGATGATGGAAATCTTAAATATGTCAATATTGACGAATCGGAAGACGGGAAGATTACCACTCTTGATCGCACAATAATTGGAGACCCTAACCCCGACTTTACTTTCGGATTCAATACCTATATCAGTTTTAAGGGCTTTACATTAAGTGCATTCTTTGATGGCTCATATGGTAATGATATGTTCTGTATCCCTGCCGCCAACCTAAATTTCTTCTATACGGAAGGAAAGAACATTACCAAGGATATGTATTATAATCACTGGACACCGGAGAACACCAATGCAAAGTATCCTAATATCCTGAAGGTTTTGGATCTTAAGATGTCTGACCGTTACGTCTATGATGCGTCTTACATAAAATGTAAGAATATTGAATTTGCATATAATTTTTCTTGTAAACGCCTGAACATATTCTCCTCTGCAAGGGTTTATATAAGCGGGCAGAATCTGTTCACTATCACGAAATATCCGTTTGCCGATCCTTCTTCTAATCATTATGCGGGAAGTGCTGCCTTCCGTCAAGGAGTTGATTATTTTGCATATCCCTTCAACAAAAGCATAACAGTAGGATGCAGACTAGTATTTTAATCATTTAATTTAACTATTAAGGAGGATTAATTATGAAAAAAATAATTATTGCACTTGTAGCTTTTGTTATAGCATTTGGAGCCTTGATGTCTTGCTCTGATTGGGCTATGCTTGAGGAACATCCAAAACAAATTGCATCTGTTACATATCTGAAAAACGCAGAAGAAGTACAGTCGATAATAAATTCGGTTTATTATCAGCTTCGCAGGGATGCCCCCGGTTTTGGACGTTATCTTGTTGTTCTACCCGAGGCACTTTCTGATTATTGCTGGGGTAGAGGAAATTTTGCTTCCTCTCTTGAAACAGGATTAACCTCGGGAGGTCAGAATTTCTCAAAAGACTCATGGGCTATTCTATTTCGTGGAGTCAGGTATATGAATGAGATGCTCACAAATCTTGATCCGTCTGTCCTGTCTGATGTGGAATATTCCACTCTGATTGGTGAGGCTCGTTTCTTAAGAGCTTTCAATTATTCGTTTCTTGTAAAGCTTTTCGGTGGTGTAGCACTTCATACAGAGCAAAATTGGCAAGAGCTCTGTAAGCCGCGCTCTTCTTCAGAAGACATTTGGAACTATGTCAAGCAAGAGGCAAAATGGGCATCTGAAAATCTTCCCGAGAAAGCAACTCAGACAGGAAGACCATCCAAGTATTCTGCATTGCTCCTTTATGCTGAGGCCTGTCTGTATCTGAATGAATATTCTGAAGCTAAGTTAGCGTTAAAAGAAATTGTGGAGAGCGGGAAGTATTCATTGGTTCAAATTACTAAGGTTGAGGATTATGATAACATCTTTGGAGCCAATGTTGATGGGTCTTCAGAGGAAATGTTCTATATCAAATATAATAGAGATGTGACCAATAGTGTTGCATGGATGTACCTGTCCGGAGGGAATAAGCAGAATCCTACAATTGCTGGTGCGACTGGAATTTGGACCGATATAAAGAAAAACAAATTCATCGCCAATTGGGATACTAACGACTTTAGGTTTGATTGGAACCTTGAGCAAAATAACAGTGCAACAATGAATGGACTGACCACAGCAGGTGATGGTTATATTCCTGTTAAATTCCGTGATCATGAAGCTACTGGATCAAAATGGGCAAATGATATGCCTGTCTATAGATATACAGATGCCATGCTATATTATGCGGAAGCTATTTGTCAGAGCAATGGGGCCCCAGATGCTATAGCAATGGATATGATTAACCAAATTCATCGTCGTGCTTACGGATATCCGACAAATGCTCCTTCTCCGGTAGATTACGCTTTAGCGGATTATAATACAAAAGTTAAGTTCATGGATCTTCTTCTTAAAGAAAGAGGATATGAGACGATGTTTGAAGGCAAGAGATACTTTGATTTAAAGCGCTTAGGACTGCTTGCAGAGTATTCAGTTAGAGCCGGAAAAATCGATAGTGTTGACAAGGTTGGAGACGCTGCATATTGGTGGCCTATCCCTGCTGATGAATTTAACTATAATCCGCATTCAGACCCTGTAAAAGATCAGAACCCTGGATATTAGTTAATTCATGATTATTGAAGAAACCTTCCCTTGGTGAGCAGGGGAAGGTTTTTTCTTATATCTTGAAAGATGTGAAAGCGAGTAGGCATCTGACTTCATAAACCTCACCGCCAAAATCATCGCCGGCTAAGCCGCCTTTCCGCAAACTTGAGGTCAAGGCAGTCTCGGTTACACCAAATCTTCTTTCTCCGGCTAAGTAGTCTTTTCGCTGGCTAAGGGGAACAAGACAATTCTTTCGAACACCTCCAACTCCACCAAGACACCTCCTTGATGATGTGTCACACCTCTAACCTATCCACCCACAAATGGGGATAGTGTGAGGGATCCGACGGCCGCAAAAAAGCTTATCGCTGGTTTTGGTTGACTGTTAGTTGACTTTCATGGTATGACAAAAAAGGCCGAAAACGTCATAGCCCCACGGTTTTTTTCAGGGGGCTTGAGCAAAATCGGCCAAAAATGCTTGACCATGAGGCGAAAAGGAGAGCTTGCGACGATGGCGAGGGAGGGAATATGACGGAAAGGGCCGAAAATGCTTAACCGTGGTTCTGCAAATAGTCCAAGCTTGCCAATCTCCCGTCCGTTCCATCATATTGCGGCCCTGGAAGCAACCCTAAAATCAGCCCAGCCTGCAATCCCCAAAGCGAGCGTAAAATGGAAAGTGCTGATAATAAGGCAGAACATAAAAGAAGGTCAGCCAAATTTTCGGGTGTTCTTTAAGGATTTTGTTGATAGTCAGAGAGTTACATTTTACGCTCCAATTTTGTTCAACTTAGAGGAAGGAGGGGGTATGACGGAAAGGGCCGAAAATGCTTAACCATGAGGAGGAAAAGAAGGCTGCGAAGGGGAAATTGAGAGCCGGCGAAGGAACAGGGCGGAGGGAGTCAAACAAAAAAGGCCGAAAACGCTTAACCATGAACATTGGGGCTGTGGCAAGGAGCTGCGAAGAACTGTAAGATGGCGGGGGGTCGGTCAAAAACCATTTTTAAAACCACTTTTGTTAACAATTTGCTATAAAATTGTTATATTTGTGGAATATAATGGGCTTGCGAGGTGTTGTGAGGTGTGCAAGAATTGTTATAATTGCAATTATTTTATTATAAGCTGAAACTAAATATAACATGATAATTCTGATAAGCGGCATAAGCTCCGGATTCGGCAGGGCTATGGCCATGAGGCTTTCTTCTGAAGGGCACAAGGTTTACGGAACTTTTCGTAAACCCTCCGATGTCATCAAGGGAGTGACTTATATTAAATGCGAGGTTACAGATGATGCGCAGGTGGAGGCGGCGGTAAAGCAGGTGTTGGATGCCGAAGGACGCATAGATGTATTTATCAACAATGCCGGCATAGGCATAGGCGGTCCGTTGGAGTTTACCCCTTTGGAAGATGCCAAAAGGCAGATGGATGTAAATTGGATGGGGATGGTGAGATTCCTGCACTTCGTGGTGCCTGCAATGCGTAAGCAAGGTTCCGGGAAAATTATCTGCATGAGCTCTATTGGCGGACTTATCGGCCTGCCTTTCCAAGGACTCTATTCTGCAAGCAAATATGCAATTGAAGGTTATTGTGAAGGCCTGCGTCTTGAACTCCGCAAAACCGGAGTCAGCGTTACGGTAGTCGAGCCGGGTGATTTCTCCACCAACTTCACTTCACGGCGGAAAAGCGTTACAGGACCGGAGGTGGCAGAGGCATATCCCAATTATGCAAGGTCGATGGAAAGCATAGAGAATGATGAAAAAACAGGACTCAAACCTGACTATTTAGCGGAGCAAATCTCCAAAATCGTTACCTCTAAAAATCCGCCCTATAATAAAATTGTTGCCTCTCCCCTGCAAAAGTTGTCAGTATTTGTAAAAAAAATAGTTCCGCGCCGCACTTTCGCATGGATACTCAGCCTTTATTATAAATTGTAGAGAGGAAGAAGGTAGAAGGAGAGAGGAGAGGAGAGGAGAGGAGAGGAAGGAGGAAGGAGGAAGGAGGAAAGAAAAAAAGGGGAAGGAAGAAGGAGAAGGAAGCTGGCAAAGATGAAGGCAAGGAGACAAGGAAGGAGGAAGGAGGAAGGAGGAAAGAGGAAGGAGGAAAGAGGAAAGAGGAAAGAGAAAAGAGAAAAAGGGGAAGGAAGAAGGAGAAGGAAGAAGGAAGAAGGAAGAAGGAAGAAGGTAGAAGGTAGAAGGTAGAAGGGGAGAGGAGAGGAGAGGAGAGGAGAGGAGAGGAGAGGAGGAAGGAGGAAGGAGGAAGGAGGAAGGAGGAAGGAGGAAAGAGGAAGGAGGAAAGAGAAAAAGGGGAAGGAAGAAGGAAGAAGGAAGAAGGAAGAAGGAAGAAGGAAGAAGGAAGGAGGAAGGAAGAAGGAAGAAGGAAGAAGGAAGGAGGAAGGAGGAAAGAGGAAGGAGGAAAGAGAAAAGAGAAAAAGGGGAAGGAAGAAGGAGAAGGAAGCTGGCAAAGATGAAGGCAAGGAGACAAGGAAAGAGGAAGGAGGAAGGAGGAAGGAGGAAGGAGGAAGGAGGAAGGAGGAAAGAGAAAAGAGAAAAAGGGGAAGGAAGAAGGAGAAGGAAGCTGGCAAAGATGAAGGCAAGGAGACAAGGAAGGAGGAAAGAGGAAGGAGGAAGGAGGAAAGAGGAAAAGGGGAAGGAAGAAGGAGAAGGAGAAGGAGAAGGAAGAAGGAGAAGGAAGAAGGAGAAGGAAGCTGGCAAAGATGAAGGCAAGGAGACAAGGAAGGAGGGAGGCAAGGAGGAAGATAAACAAGTAAGAAAGAAAGGAAAACAAAAAAGTAAACAATCAAAGGAAGTAAACAAAGCAAGCATCAACCATATTAAAAAACATATAATTTTCTATAAACTATAACCCATAAAATGAAAAAGTCTTTTTTAATTTTTCCATTGCTGATGATATTTCTTTCATCCTGCAATAGTGGAAAAAGCGCACAAAATTCCGAGCGCTACCCAATCGTTGACTCTCTTTTAAAAGTGATGACTCTCGAAGAGAAAGTGGGCCAATTAGTGCTTTTCACCTCCGATTGGAGCGTGACCGGCCCGACAATGCGCGAGGGTTACGAAAAAGATATCCGCGAAGGCAAATGCGGCAATATCTTCAATGCTTATACGGCTGAATATACCCGCAAGCTGCAGGAAATGGCCGTAAACGAAAGCAGATTGGGCATTCCCCTGCTCTTCGGCTATGATGTGATTCACGGCTTTCGGACCATCTTCCCCATAAATTTGGGAATGGCCGCCTCGTGGAATATAGACGCAATAGAGGAAAGCGCCCGTATAGCCGCACATGAAGCAGCTGCAGCCGGTCTGCATTGGACTTTTTCACCTATGTGCGATATTTGTGTTGACCCGCGCTGGGGAAGAATCTCGGAGGGCGCAGGCGAGGATCCTTATTTGGGCTCGCTGATTTCCGCCGCCATGACTAAAGGTTATCAGGGAGAAGATTTGTCCGACCCCTTTACCCTCGCCGCTTGTGTAAAGCATTTCGCCGCCTACGGAGCCCCTCATGGAGGAAGAGACTATAACACGGTGGATATGAGCGAAAGATGGCTGCGCGAATTTTATCTACCTCCTTACAAAGCCGCAATAGATGCCGGCGCAGTGACGGTAATGGCATCTTTCAACGAATATGACGGCACGCCGGCAACCGCCAATCATTTTCTTTTGACGGAGGTTTTAAGGGATGAGTGGGGATTTGAGGGCTTTGTGGTGAGCGACTACACCGGAATAAAAGAAATGATTGCGCATGGTAGTGTGGATGGACCTGAAGATGCCACGGTAAAGGCGATAAATGCCGGAAATGATATGGATATGCAAAGCGCTTTCAATTATGAGTATCTGGTGGGTGCCGTAAAGAAAGGGCTTGTAAGCAAAAAGACCTTGAATGAAGCTGTAAGGAAAGTGCTTACGGTAAAAGCGCAGTTAGGCCTGTTCGAGGACCCCTTCCGCTATTGCAGTGAAGAGCGCCAGGCCACTGAAACCATGACTGAATATAATCTCGAGGCCGCCCGCAAGATGGCCGAGGAAAGTGCTGTTCTGCTCAAAAACGATGGGGTGCTCCCGATAGCAAAGGGAAGCAAGGTGGCTGTAATAGGAGAGCTTGCCGTCAGGGCGGATGATATGCTCGGTACATGGAGGGGAGCGGGCGAGTCGGATAAGATGGAAAGCATACTCGATGCAATCAAAGAGTATAATGGCGCATCTAATGTTATATACGCAAAAGGTTGCGGCACTGAAGGGCAAGACCGCTCAGGCTTTGCCGCCGCCATTGTCGCAGCATTAAGAGCAGAGAAGGTTATAATGGTGATAGGAGAAAACTGCCACTCTACGGGCGAGGCCGCATGCCGCGCTTATATTGATGTGCCGGGCGTTCAAACTGAACTTTTAGAGAAGATTGCCGCTCTCGGCAAACCGGTGGCAGTTGTTCTGATGAGCGGCAGACCCCTTGTGCTTGAGCGCGAAAGCGCTGCCGCAAATGCCCTTATGGAAGTATGGTATCCCGGAACTATGGGAGGCAAGGCCGTTACAAATCTGCTTTTCGGAGAAGCCAACCCCAGCGGACGTCTGCCCGTTACATTCCCCCGCGCATTAGGCCAGGTACCCATCTATTATTATGCTAAAAACACGGGCCGTCCGTTTGTCAATCCGACCGCCAAATATGAAAGCCGCTACTTGGATGTTCCCAATGAGCCGCTTTATGCTTTTGGCGAGGGCTTGAGTTATACTACTTTCGAATATGGCGACATATCGCTGAGCGCCGAAGAATTCGGTCCTAAGGGCGAACTTGTCGCAAGCATTACGGTAACAAATACCGGTAAGAGGGATGGCATAGAAACGGTACAGATGTATATTCGCGACCTCGTGGGCAGCGTTACTCGACCCGTAAAGCAATTAAAGGGCTTTGAGCGCGTGAACCTGCAGGCAGGGGAGTCCAAGACGGTCAGTTTCACCATTACTCCCGAAACCCTTTCCTTCTGGCGTAAAGACATGAGTTTCAGGCCGGAAAGCGGAAAATTTGATATCTTTATAGGACATGCCTCCAATGATGTAAAAAGTGCGAAATTCGCTTATAATGAATAAACTGTTTATCATATTGTCTCTTTGTGCTCTTGTCGCATGCGAAAGAGCCCCATCTTCTTATGAATTCACAAAAGAAGATGAGGCCCTTTTGGACAGCATCCAGCGGCAGACTCTGAATTATTTCACCGTTTTTGCGGAACCCAATACAGGCCTCGCCCGCGAACGCGACCGGCATCAGGAAGGCAACATTGTTACCACCGGCGGCACCGGCTTCGGCATTATGGCAATAATTGCAGGGGCCGAAAGAGGGTTTCTGCCGAAAGAAGAGGCAACGGAGCGCATCTCCAAAATCGCCAATTCCTTAGATAAAATGGAACGCTTTCATGGAGCTTGGGCGCATTGGTACGACGGCGACACGGGAGAGCCGTTCTCTTTCAGCAAATATGACGATGGGGGCGATCTTGTGGAAACAGCCCTTTTAATGCAAGGCGTGCTCACTGCCCGGCAGTGGACAGACGACCAAGAGCTGAAAGAGCTCTGCGATAAGCTTTGGAAAGGCGTGGAATGGGATTGGTACACTCGCGGAACCGACACCCTCTATTGGCATTGGAGTAAAAATCATGAGTGGAAGATGAATCATGCCATACGCGGCTTCGATGAAACGCTCATCACTTATGTGCTTGCCGCATCTTCACCGACCCATACCATCAGCAGACATTGCTATGAGGCTTCTTACAAGACCTCCGATTATTATTATAACGGCCGTGAATATTATGGGATTCCTCTATCCATAGGAATGGAAAAATACGGCGGCCCTCTCTTCTTCACTCACTATTCTTTCCTCGGTCTTAACCCGACAGGCTTGCATGACGGCTACACCGATTATTTCGAGCGCAACCGCAACCAATGCCTGATTCAAATAGAATATGCCAAAGAGAAAGGCATGCCGGAAGATTGGTGGGGCTTCACTTCAAGCGATGACGCTTTAGTGGGTTATTCGGGGCATTACCCGGGCACTCCTGAGGAGAACGGCACTGTCAGCCCCACAGCGGCAATATCTTCCATAGTATATACGCCGGAGCAAAGCCTTCGCGTAATCCGGAAACTCTTGGAAGACCCGCGCACCTGGGGACCGTGCGGCTTTTACGATGCTGTAAATTATACCCTTCCGGAAGAATTGCAAGTGGTTCAGCATTATCTGGCAATAGACCAGGGACCGCAAATAGTGATGATAGAAAATGCCCGCAGCGGCCTGCTATGGGAGCTGTTTATGAGCGCTCCCGAAATTAATGCGGGGCTCGAAAAACTTGGATTTTATTATACTGATTCAAAATAAAACTAAACCAATTCTGATAAATGAAAAAGTTTTTATTAATTATTGCAGGAATCTGCCTTTTTTCGACAGCATCGCTTGCCCAAAACAAAAGCGTAAGGGGCGCAGTGCTGGATGAAACGGGGCTTCCGATACCCGGAGCATTCGTACTGCAACAAGGAACCGGTAATGGCGTAATGACCGACATCGACGGCAATTACGAAATCAAAGTTCCGGAAGGCGCAGTATTAGTGGTTTCCTGTATGGGATATCTTGAGCAGCAGGTAAGCGTAGGCAAGGCCGACAAATACGACTTCCGGCTCGAGGTTGATGCTCTTTTAATGGAAGAAGCGGTTGTCGTGGGTTATGGTACCCAAAAGGCGAAAGACCTTACGGCCCCGATTGTAAATGTTAAAGGAGATGAACTGAATAAGCAGATTTCGGGAAGCGCAATTTATGCCCTGCAAGGCAAGGCCAGCGGTGTGCGCATCATCCAAAGCGGCGCCCCCGGCGCTGCGCCTGCTGTAACTATTCGCGGCACGGGCTCCATAGGCTCCTATGCAACTCCTCTTTACGTGGTGGACGGCGTGTTTGTAGATAACATCTCCTTTATATCCACTTCCGACATAGAGGAAATGACGGTGCTTAAAGATGCTTCTGCAGCTGCTATTTACGGTGTTCGCGCAGCAAACGGAGTTATCCTCATTACCACCAAGAAAGGCCGCATGAACCACACAGACATCAGTTATGACGGCTATGCAGGCTTGCAGGTTCCCGTTAATGTAATGAAACTCGCCAACCGCGATCAATATGTGGAAATTCTCAACGAAGCCTTCAGCAGCGATGCCTCATACGTTCCGAAGAATGCTTCCGATTACCCCGCCAGCACCGACTGGTATGCTGCTTTGCTGCGTAATGCCCTTACACACAGTCATTCGCTCGATGTGTCCGGAGCAACGGAAAAGACCAATTACAGTTTTGGCCTCAACTATTATTACCAGGACGGTATAATGAATGTGGACAATAACTACGAAAGAGTGAATTTCCGCGGACGCATAGATCAAAGAGTAAAAGATTGGCTCACTTTGGGAATGAATGCCCTTGTCAGCGACTATAAGCGGAAGGACCCGAATTCGGGAGCATTTGCTCAGGCTTTCGTGAATCCTCCGGTTTATCCGATTTACAACGATGCCAACACCGATGCCTATCCGGTAAAATTCGACTCCCCGCAGCGTTACGGCTTCGGCGGCTCATACGGCAATCCTTTTGCGGCAATATATTATGCCGACAACAGCACCAAGGGGCTGAATCTTGTATTCTCCACTTACGCAGAAGTGAAGATGCTGCAGGATAAACTCAATTTCAGGACTGCCTATAACCTTGACTATCAGGGATATAAAAGCGAGTCTTATACTACCGAGCATATGGTTTACGGAACTCAGGGAGTTGGAATTTCGAGCATGAGGAAGACTTACGGTCTCCGCCGCAAACAGATTATAGACAATACGCTGACCTATGCCGACAGTAAAGGGAAGCACAGCTTCAGCGCTATGCTCGGACAGAGCACCCGTATAGAGAAGCTCCACGGCCTCACAGGCTCGGCTACCGACATTCCCGACATAGATGCCCAAAGCCGCTATATCGGACTTGGAAGCGCTAAGGACATTGCGGTAAGCGACCTCAACCCGGGGCCTTATACCTATCACGGACTTTCTTTCTTCTCGCGCGGCACTTGGAATTATAACGACACATATCTGGCAACCTTGACTTTCCGCGCAGATGCATCCAGCAAGTATCAAGAAAAGTGGGGCTTCTTCCCCTCCATCGGACTTGGTTGGGTACTTAGTGAAGAAGGCTTTATGAAGAGCGCTCCTGCGTTTGAATATCTAAAACTGCGTGCCTCATGGGGCTTGCTCGGCAACGACAATGTGCCTGCCAATTCCGCAAGCATAGTTGGCAAGAGCGGCTATAGCGCCTCTGCAGTATGGAATGGAGTGTTGGTGGATGGAGTTGGCGCACAAACAGTATATCAGAATTATCTTAAATGGGAGATTGTAGATGAGTTCGACTTGGGCGTGGACTTCGCTTTCTTGCACAGCAGGCTGAGCGGCGCCTTGGACTATTACAACCGCACTACCCATAATGTAGTGTTTTATGTGCCTATCGCAACCGGCGGAGGTACAACCGAATTGCTTGCAAACAACGGCACAGTGCGCAACTCCGGCTTGGAATTGGAGCTCAGTTGGAACGACAAAATCTCGAAAGATCTTTCCTACAATATAGGTCTTAATCTTACCACCGTCAACAATAAAGTGATTGCGTTGCAGGGACGCGACTATATCCCCGGCGCAGCTGTTCGAGGCAATTATTCCACCCGCACTGTTGTGGGTTATCCCATCGGAGCCTTCTGGGGTTACGAAATAGACGGGGTTTACACCTCCACCAAAGATGCTATGCTCTCGGAGGTAACACAAACGATAATGGCCGCAGGCTATTTCAAGTATAAAGACCAGAACGGCGATAAAAAAATCGATGACGAGGACCTTACCTATTTGGGAACTCCTATCCCGAAACTGCAAACCGGACTCGACTTCGGGCTGAATTGGAAGAATCTTGATGTCTCCCTTTCCCTCTACGGGCAGTTCGGCAACAAAATCTTGAATGCCAAACGTATGAATAGGGGCGTCTTCTCGGACGGCAACTATGACTTGAATTTCTATGAAAACCGTTGGAGCAAAGATAATCCCTCCAACACCTATCCATCATCTGAAGCCTACGGAAACGCCTATACCCAAAGGGCCAATGACTTCTTTGTGGAGCCGGGCTGGTTCATCCGCATACAGAATATTCAAGCCGGCTATACCTTTACCGATTTCGGGAAATTGAATTTCCTCAATTCTGCAAGAATCTACTTGGCCGCCCAGCGTCCGCTCAGTATTTTCACTTACAACGGCTTCACTACAGAAGTCGGCGGTTCTCCTATTGCTTCCGGCATAGATACCTCTACGCACCCGCTTCAGGCCATCTATACGCTCGGTGTTAAACTTAATTTCAAATAGGCCATGAAAAAGATATTTACAATACTCTCCGCTGTGCTTTTGCTCTCCGCTTGTTCCGATTTTCTGAACATCCGGCCCGAAGGCACCACCACATCGAAAGGTCTCGACTATACAAAGGCGGAAAATATTATAAAGCCCATAAGCGCCGCATATGCCGAACTGCGCAGTTACAATGCTTCTTCCTTCCCCCTCTTGGGATGTTTGGGAGTAACTTCGGACGACCAGGATAAGGGTTCTACCCCTACTGACGGCAGTTCGCAGAAAGAGCTCGATACCTTCACTTATGGCGAATCGAACGAACTTATTTCGGCCCAATGGACAGGCTATTACGATATAGTTTCTGCAGCCAATAATGCAATAGAGCAAATGGAGGCTTTCCAAGAGAATCTGCTTAAAGCAGAAGACAAGGCCACCGCAGCACAAGCTATAGGAGATGCCAAATTCCTTCGCGCATTCGCCTATTTCAGGATTGTGACCATGTGGGGATATGTGCCGATTGTTGACCGGCTTATGAGTTCCGAAGAACTTGCAGCGCTTAAACCCAACGAACCCGCAACGGTCTACGCTTTCATAGAGGCCGACCTACAGGATGCAATAGCACGTCTTCCCGAAAGCTGGCCGGCGGCATATACCGGACGAGTGACAAAATATTCCGCCATGGCCCTCAAAGCCAGGGTTCATATGTATCAGGGCGAACACAATGAGGCAGCGGCTCTTTGCGACCAGATTATTGCAAGCGGCAAATATGCTCTCAATCCCGATTTCCGTCATCTGTTCTCGGTGGAAGGCGAATATTGCAGCGAAAGCCTCTTCGAAATAGAGAGCACCGACCTTATGAAATCCAGCGGAGAGGCCGCCTACACTACTTATGCATATGTGCAAGGACCTCGCAATAACACTCCCGGAAATATGCAGGGATGGGGATTCGGTGTTCCGAGCGAGAGTCTTATACAATTCTATACGGACCGCGGTGAAGTAGTGCGTCCTGCAACAACTCTGCTTTATATCGGTACCACTACGCCTGAAGGCGATTATATAAGCAATGGTTGTCCCAACCCCGTCTATAACGGAAAGGTATATACTCCTTCTTATCATAACGATTGGAGCAGCAACGGCTATGGCTACGACCATAATCTTCGCGTTATCCGTTATGCAGAGGTGCTGCTTACTTATGCCGAAGCCCTTGCAAGAGGGGCGGCTGTAGGCGCTCTGAGCGGTATGAGCGCATTGGATGCTCTTACCTTGGTACGCACCCGCGCAGGACTTGCTGCAGTACCTGCCACGCTCGACAATATTTTGGATGAGCGCAGGGCCGAACTTGCCCTTGAAGAAGACCGCTTCCTCGACCTCATCCGTACAGGCCGCGCAGCTACCGTCTTAGGACCCTTGGGCTATGTGGAAGGCAAGCACAATCTATTCCCCATACCCTCAACACAACTTCAACTTAATACTAATCTTAAACAAAACAATAATTACTAATTAATCCATTTTTCTTATTATGAAAAAGTATTTATTCCTCATTGCAACGGCTGTAGCAGCCTTAGCAATCGTGTCCTGCAAAAAGGACGACACTAAAAAAGTAGACCCCACCGGCGGCGTTGACGTAGCTACCGCTAACCTTGTGGCCTACTTCCCTCTCAACTCCGCAACCGATGCTGTTAAACTCGGCGAAGGCGTTACTTTCGACAAAATTGCCGGAAAGGCCAAGTTCGGCGTAGGTGTTCGCGGCGGATGCTATGAAAGCACCGGCACTGTAGAAGAAGAAGCTTATCTGAAACTCAACGTTCCGGCTACTTTCACCTCTTCTCTTTCCAGCTTCACCCTTTCCGCTTGGGTTTACCAAACAGGACATAGGGGCGGTGTATTTTCTGTTGGCTCGACAGATGAGGGTGTAGACCCCAACTGGGGAGCTATGAGCATGTTCCTCGATGGCGGTAATGCCGACGATGGCACAATGCTTAAGTGCTATTACAATAACACTAACCCCAATGCCAAATGGCATGGCTTCTTCCCCGGATACAAGGGATTGGAAGTTGCTAAGGACCAGTGGTTCCATGCAGTTCTTACTTACAATGAGAACACTTCCAAGCAGGCTCTTTATGTTAACGGCGTACAGGTATTCGAGGGTGATGTACTTCTTGAAGGCGGTGGAGCAGGAGCAGGCAAGATTTCTCTTTTCAATGCCTCCAGCTGCTATGTAGGCGCACATGCACAGCGTGTAAGCGGCGCCAGCGCAGAAACCTGGCTGAGCTATCTTGCAGGCAAGGTGGACGAGGTTCGTCTCTTCAACAAGGGCCTCAGCGCCAATGAAGTGCAGGCGCTCTACAGAGCCGAAGTTGCTGCAGCCGACGGCTTAGATTAATATTATTGACAGAGAGACCCTGACCGGTCTCTCTGTTCCTATGAAACGCTTTATCCCCATTCTCCTTTGCGCAATAAGCATTTGCGCCTGCAAGCCAGATACCGCCAATGAAGAAAAACCGGTTAATTCCATTGTTTGTTCGTGCAAAGTAAATGGTGTTTCTCTTACTGAGAGTCGGCCTGTCGGAAATGTGGATGCCTCTTCGGTAACTATTACATTGGAATTTTCTTCCCCCATCGACCTTTCCAAACTCGATAAGAATAAGATTTTTTTTGCAGGAAGCATCCTACGCAATTATACTGCTGAATTGCAAGATGAATACACCCTTTCCTTAAAAGTAAATCCAAAATTGGAGCACTTCAGCTCATATACCCTTATGATTAACAAAGGCGATAACCTCGGTGTGCATATGCCTTTCGCTTATACATACACGTTTATTACGGCCTACGACCCCTCGCCCAAGTTCCCAACCATCTCCGATGAAGAGCTTATGGATCTTGTGCAAAGGCGGACTTTCTCCTATTTTTGGGATTATGCGCATCCTGTGAGCGGTCTTGCAAGGGAGAGGCTGAATTCGGATGAAACCGTGACGACAGGAGGCAGCGGCTTCGGTTTTATGGCAATTCTTGTGGGGGTTGAACGAGGCTTCATCTCCCGGGAAGAAGGCTATAACCACCTGCTGAAAGTTGTGAATTTTCTATCGGATAAGGCCGTGCGCCATCATGGGGCTTTCCCTCATTGGATGAACGGCACCACCGGCGCCACCCAGGCTTTCAGCAAATACGACAACGGGGCCGACCTTGTGGAAACAGCTTTTCTTATGGAAGGGCTGATTGCTTGCAAGCAATATTTTTCTAAATCATCTGAAGCGGAATTGCGGACGAAAATTACCTCTCTTTGGAAAGCCGTTGAATGGGATTGGTTCCTCAACGGTACAAAGCAGCTTTATTGGCATTGGTCTCCCGATTATGGCTGGCATATGAATATGGCTGTAAAAGGCTGGAACGAAGCGCTTATGGTGTATTTGTTGGCGGCATCTTCCCCTACTCATACAATCTCAAAAGAGGTATATGACAAAGGCTGGGCTTCGAACGGGGGCATGAAGAACGGACGTAAATTCTATGGCATCACTCTACCTCTCGGTTATGATTACGGCGGTCCTCTCTTCTTTACCCATTATTCTTTCCTCGGCCTCGACCCCCGAAATCTTAGTGACTCCTACGCCTCTTATTGGGAGCAAAACGTAGCTCATGCCAAAATCAACCACGCCTATTGCGTGGACAATCCCAAGGGCTATGCGGGCTATTCCTCTGATTGCTGGGGACTTACGGCAAGCGACTATCCGGGAGGATATATAGCATCATCCCCCACAAACGACAAAGGCACTATAGCTCCTACTGCTGCTATCGCCTCGATGCCCTATACCCCTACCGAAAGCATGGCGGCGATGAAGTATTTTTATTATATGCTTGGGGATAAGCTCTTTGGGGAGTGTGGTTTTCATGATTCTTTCTCGCTGCAAGAGCGTTGGTTTGCAAAATCCTATATTGCCATAGACCAAGGTCCGATAGTTGTAATGATAGAAAACTATCGCTCCGGCATTATTTGGGATACCTTCATGAAAGACCCTGATGTGCGCGCCGGGCTTGCGAAGCTTGGATTTACATATTAAGCCCTGGCTGATGTACTAAACAGGAATTCATACAATAAAAACCAATAATAAAGAATGAAAAATATTTATCTGATTGCACTTGCCTTGGTGCTTGCAACGCCTTTGAGGGCTGAGGAAGCAAGGCTGCTGAGATTTCCGGCAACTAATGGAAAGGAAATCGCATTCACTTATGCAGGAGACATCTTCACTGTTCCCATAACGGGAGGCGAGGCCCGCAGGCTTACATCTCACATCGGCTATGAGGCTTTCGCCCATTATTCACCTGATGGCCGCACAATAGCGTTCACTGCCGAATATGACGGCAATCGCGAGGTGTATGTAATGCCCTCACAAGGCGGAGAACCCAAGCGAGTTACTTATACTTCCACCAACGCCCGCGATGATATGGGCGACCGCATGGGCCCCAATAATATAGTTATGGGATGGACTCCGGATGGCCGATATATTATCTTCCGTAACCGAATAGGAGATGGTTTCGAGGGTATGCTTTGGAAGGTTAAACCGGATGGAAGCATGCCGGAGGAGATTCCCCTTCCGCAAGGAGGCTGGTGCAGCTTTTCCCCCGATGGCAAGAAGATGGCTTATAATAGGGTGATGAGGGAGTTCCGTACATGGAAGTATTATCGGGGCGGAATGGCGGATGAGATTTGGATTTATGACGGCGAGTCGGTTAAAGCGATTACGGATAATCCGGCGCAGGATATTTTCCCGATGTGGGTTGGCTCTGAAATTTACTTTGCTTCCGACCGTGACATGACCATGAATCTCTTCTGCTACAATACGGAGAGCGGTAAAACAAGCAAAGTGACGCATTTCGACGATTTTGATGTAAAATTCCCCAGTTCTGACGGGAAAAATATAGTCTTCGAAAAGGGCGGATATATCTACCTGCTTAATCCTTCTACCAAAAAGGCGGAGAAAGTGAGCATTTCGCTATCTTCAGACAATCTCTACGCCCGCAGCGAAAGGCTGAATTTGGGCGATAAGGTCAGGACCGCTTCGGTATCTCCCGACGGCTCCCGCGTGGCGGTAACGGTGCGCGGCGAGGTGTTTGATGTGCCTGCAGAAAAGGGGGTTACCCGCAATATCTCCCGCAGTCCCGGATCAAATGACCGTTCCGCCGATTGGAGCCCCGACGGCAAATATATAGCTTGGATAGGGGATGCCTCCGGTGAAACGGAAATCTATCTCTATGATGTTGCCGAAGGCTCATACAAGCAGCTCACTACCGGCGCCGACACTTATATAAGGAGCATTCAATGGGCCCCCGACAGCAAGCATCTGCTTATAACCGACCGCAAGAACAGATTGGATGAGGTTTCTCTTGACGGCAAACGCAGGAATATCCAAACCAATCCTCACGGCGAATTCCGCAATGTGGCGTATTCGCCTGACAGCAAATGGCTTGCATATACAAAAACAGGCAGCAATCATTTCGATGTGGTGTATCTATACAACATAGCTGACGACAAGGAATATCCCATAACCGATGGCTGGTACGACTCCGGCATGCCTTCTTTCAGCAGCGATGGAAAATATCTGCTTTATACCGCAAATACCGAGATGAAGCCTATCTACAGCCGTATAGAGTGGAATTTTGCCATGACCAACATGAGCGCCACTTATATGGTTATGCTCGCTAAAGACACTCCTTCTCCGCTGCTCCCGACCGATGGGGTGAGCGTTGAGGAAAAGGATTCAGGAAAGGCGGGTAAAAAAGACAAGTCTGCGTCCGAAGAGTCTAAGGTGAAGGTGGTTGTAGATATTGACGGGCTTCAGGATAGAGTGATAAAGCTGCCTTTCAACGCAGGTTACAACTACTTCTGCGATGGCAAAAAAGTCTGGTATGGAAGCAAGGGAGATACTAAGGTGTTTGATTTTAAAACGCAGAAAAGCGAGGAGTGCACCAAAGGGCGGATGAGCTATAGAGCCGGAGATAAAAAGGCCATAATAATGGATAAAGGCAGCATTTCCCTCGCTGCTTTGGGCTCCAAGATGAAGGGAGATAAGGTCTCCACCAAGGATGTGACCGCTATTGTGGATTATTCTTTGGAATGGCCGGAAATTTACGATGAGGTTTGGCGCGCATTCCGTGATGGCTTCTATCTCGAAAATATGCATGGACGCGACTGGAATGCCCTCAAGGCCAAATATTCCGCCCTTCTGCCTTATGTCAAGACGAGATTGGATTTGAATTATGTTATAGGCGGGCTCATTTCCGAATTAGGCTGCGGGCATGCTTATATCAACCCCGGGGAATACCCCAAAGCGCAGCGTTTGGATATGGGCCTTTTAGGGGCCGAACTCAGCAAGGATGCCTCTGGCTTCTTCCGCATCGACCGCATTCTCAAAGGCGCACCCTACCGCGAAATCCTCCGCTCCCCCTTCGCAGAGCCTGGCGTGGGAGTAACTGAAGGACAGTTTATTACGGCGGTTGACGGGGTTTCTACAAAAGATGTTGCCAATATCTATTCATTGCTTGTGGGCAAGGCGGGCATTCTCACCGAACTAACCGTCAATTCCGGCCCTGCTACCGGAGGCAAAAAGGTAGTGGTAAAGCCGATAAAAGATGAATATCCTCTCTACCATTATGAATGGGTGCAGAACAATATAAAAACCGTCAACGAAAAGTCCGGAGGAAAAGTCGGATATATCTATCTTCCCGACATGGGCCCGGAGGGCTTGAGCGAATTTGCCCGCTATTATTATCCTCAGCTCGACAAAGAGGCGCTGATAATAGATGACCGCGCCAACGGCGGCGGTAATATCTCCCCGATGGTAATAGAGCGTCTGCAAAGGCAGGTTTACAGGATAAACATGTACAGGGGCTCTGATATGACAAACACTACGCCCGATGGCACTCATGTAGGGCCCAAGGTGCTGTTGGTGAACAAATACAGCGCATCGGACGGGGATTTATTCCCATGGAGTTTCAAGGCAAATAATCTCGGCACTGTTATCGGCACCCGAAGTTGGGGCGGAATCGTAGGCATTAGCGGCTCGCTGCCTTATATGGACGGAACCGATGTGCGCGTGCCGTTCTTTACCAATTACGATGCAAAAACGGGGGAATGGATAATTGAAAATTATGGGGTGGACCCTGACATTCTGCTTGAAAACGACCCGATTAAGGAGTGGAACGGCGAAGATGAGCAACTGCTAAAGGCCATAGAGGTGGCAATGGAGCAGCTGAAAGACCGCAAGCCCTTGCCGGGAGTTCCCGCTCCGAGAACCTTTAAAGATTTGGGTTTGCCGGAGATTGAATAGACAGATGGTGTTTATTCGTGAGATGCGAAGCGTTGGGAAGCCAGCGCTTCGTATTTTGTATCCGGACGGCCGTAATTGGCATAAGGGAAGATACTTATGCCCCCGCGAGGAGTAAACAGACCGGTAACCTCTATGTATTTGGGGTCCAACAGCTTTATAAGGTCCTTCATGATTATGTTAACACAGTCTTCGTGAAAGTCGCCGTGATTGCGGAAGCTGAAAAGATAGAGTTTGAGGCTTTTGCTTTCCACCATTTTAACATCAGGAATGTAGCTGATGCGGATTTCAGCAAAATCGGGTTGGCCTGTAATGGGGCAGAGAGTTGTAAATTCCGGGCAGTTGAAGCGCACCCAATAATCGTTCTCCTGATGTTTGTTGACAAAGGTCTCCAATACCTCCGGGGCGTAATCCATGCTGTACTTGGTGTTTGCGCCGAGGGCTTTCAGCCCTTCTTCTTTACGTTTCATATTATTGTTTGTTTAATTTTAATCATCGTGACCGCCGGAAATATCATCAGAAATTCTTTCAACGAAAGCAGGATCGTACTTTTCAAGCCTACGCTTCTTTTCTTCTTCGGGGAGGGCATTCCATTCGGCAAGAAGGCGTTCATCATTAGCTTTGCAATCGGCCCAAATCTTTTCAAATTCTTCGTCTGTAATCATACTGCAAATATAATTGTTTTACATTCTGAATTATACTAAATCTTTGATTTTAAAGGGATTGTAAGAAATGCCCTCATCATAGACATCTATGCCTTCAGAGGTTTTCAAGCGTTTAACAAAGACTGCAGTAAGCGGCAGGACGGCTATTTCGTAAAGCACTTTGAAGGAAACTTGCACAAGCATCATCCATGCGAGGGTTTTGAGGTGCGTTCCCCAAAAGGCAATCGGCATAAAGATGGCTGAATCGCACAATTCGCCGCAAATGGAACTGACAATGGCTCTCCAGCCGAAGCGGCGCCCGCCGGAAGCCACTTTCATCTTGCTTAACACTAAAGAGTTGAGGGTGGAGCCTGCGAGAAATGCAAGCAGAGATGCAAAGACCACTCGCGGCGCCATTCCGAACACGAAATTGAAATGCTCCCCGCCTCTCCAAAAGCCGGCGGCCGGCAGCCACACTGCTATCTGCCCAAACATCACCACCAAAAAATTCATGGCGAATGCCATCCAAATCACAAGGCGGGCCCTGCGATAGCCGTACACCTCAGTAAAGCAATCGTTGAGGATGTAAGAAATTGGAAACACCAACACCGCACACGGCAAAGCTATCTTCGCCCCTATGGCAAAAACTTTGGTAGCCAACAAGTTACTCGTAATAAGACAGACCGTGAAGAGTACGGCCAACAAAAGAAATGTTGCAGAAAATTGCGCTTTTTGTTTCATATTCAGTTTTTATAGTGGTACCTGAAATACACTTGACCCCTCCGGATCGCAGCGCAAATATAGCAAAACTTTTTTGCCTGTTCTTGTATTTATAAATTATTATTACGACATTTGCGTTACGAAACCTTCGTAACGAAACTATCGAAATGATAAGAAATCCTTTTATAATCGACGGCTACGCAGGAAAAAAGTATTTCTGCGACAGGATGACGGAAAGCGCCGAAATGACAGGCGGGCTCGTAAATGGTAGGAATATCACCTTGATAGCCCCCCGCAGGCTCGGTAAAACCGGCCTTATCAAGCATGTAATGCAGCAAATTCAAGAAGAAGATAAATCTGCAGTTTGCTTATACATGGACATCTTTTCTACAAAATCCATAGATGATTTTACCAGGCTCCTTGCCGACACTGTAATAGGCAAATTAGATTCCTCTGCCCAAAAAGCAATGTCGAGGGTTGCAAAATTCATCACCTCTTGGAAGCCGATGTTCACATTTGACGCCATTACGGGCGTGCCGCAAATAGTTCCTACCTCAATCCCATCCCAAAACACCGGCACTATCAAGGAAATTTTCGACTATTTAGCCTCTGCCGACAAACGATGCTATTTGGCTTTTGATGAATTCCAACAGATTTGCGAATATCCCGAAGGTGGCACTGAGGCTTTGCTTCGCTCTTATATACAATTTACTCCTAATGTGAATTATATTTTCTCCGGCAGCAAAAAACATCTTCTCTCAGAAATGTTCTCTTCTCCCAAACGCCCCTTCTACAAAAGCACCCAGCTTATGGAAATCGCTTGCTTGGACGAAGACGAATATTATGATTTTGCCAATGCTTTCATGGAAGAAGCAGGCATTTCCTTCCCGAGAGAGGCCTTTGCATATCTGTACGAAAAATTTGACGGCACCACTTCCAACATTCAATTTATACTCAATCGTTTGTACGAATGGCGCAAAGACGTGGATAGGAGCGTGGTCGATATGGCTGTAAATACTGTAGTGAGCGGCTATTCCCCTTATTATGCCGATGTCCTCAACCGCCTGCCGCGAGTTAGTGTTTATCTTCTTAAGGCAATCGCAAAAGAAGGCTTGGTAGCTCAACCAACATCGAGCGCTTTCATCTCCCGACATCATCTAAGTGCCGCAAGTTCAATAAGTTCTGCTTTAAAACGCCTAACGGAAGATGAGTATCTGTATAAGTCCGACGAAGGCTACATTATCTACGACCGCTTCTTCGGCGAATGGCTGAGAGCGATGAGGTATTAGCTGTTTCTTGGTCAAGCGCTTCAATTTCTCCCTTCTCATCTTGATTCTTAATAGATTAATCCCATAAATGACGTTGTAGTATCCATATACGGATTTTTTATACATTTAGATATGAATAAACTAACCTTTATAATACTAGCACTATTCAATATATCCGTATTCGCATTCCAAACCCGAGCATCGGAAAAGCTGTCAATTGCGAGAATCGGAGTGGACGAGGGGTTGCCTCATACCGATGTAACCTCTGTCTGTCAGGACAAACGGGGGTTCATCTGGATAGGGACACTCGGTGGGCTCTGCCGCTACGACGGGGTAGAACTGAAGATTATCTCGGCAAGTGAGGACGGCCTTCCAAGTTCGCGCATCAACTGCCTGGGTATTGACTGTAACGATTACCTCTATGTCGGGACAGAAGATTCTTGGATATGCGTAATGAATGCCGAAACGTTGGAGGTTCTTCATCGGATACGTCTGTCGTCCGGTATGGTAAACGAGATATGCTGCTCGAGCTCCGGAGGGGTATGGTTCTTCTCAGACAATGGAATATCAAGTCTGAATCTGGTGGAGAATTCATATCAGATTAAATCATGGTCCATTGACCATCCTATTCTTGGCGGCTGCGAGATACGTGAATCAGATGGTCTCTTCCTTGCCACCGCCTATGGCCTTGGGGTTTTCCGCGACGGCATACTGTCATACGAAACACGTTCAGGATACACCAATTCGATAACCCCATATGATGATGGTAAATACATCGTTTCGACTCAGACGGGCACCTATCTATATAGTCCTAAAACACATAGTTACGATAGAATAGACGATTCGGATGCAATTATCTCATCTGAGCTTCATGACGGAACAATCTGGATAGGCACACTTAATGATGGGCTCAAAACATACGACCCGCGTTCCGGAACCTCAAGAAGCCTGGGGCTGCCGGCAAGAGAGATACGCAGCCTCTTTCCGGACAAATCCGGGGTGGTATGGATCGGCACCATTGGACAGGGTTGCTTCTTCAGCAGCATCAACTCACGTAAATTCAACTATATAAGCATGGATGGAGACGAGGACTCCTCCATCGCATCTCTGTATGCGGATAAAGAATGTCGCTTATGGATATCATCGCGAGGAAGGCAGTCATACTGCAAAAAAGGGGATGCTCTGGTCAAGATAGATAAGGGCTCCTTCGGATTCGGCAGCGATGCTCAGATAAGCACCTTCTGGGAGGACAGCGAGGGCAATCTATGGGTCGGAGCATGGAGTGAGGGATATAGAATAATACCCCGAGATGAGGTTTGGAAGGCCGCTGCAGGAAAGCCGTTCATGACAACGGGGTCCGGTTCTTTCAACGCCTCGATATTCAAGTTCATCCCTGATGGTGAGACGATCTGGCTGAGTACGAATGCCGGCCTGTACGAAATCGATGCTATATCACACTTGACAAGACGGAGGTACACCTATAACAAGGATGATCAATCATCTTTGCCGGCAGACTTCTGCACTGACGTGCTGGTATGCGGTGATACACTGTGGGTGGGCACTAGCAAAGGTCTTGCTATCATTATTGGAGAACAGGTAAGGAGGATTCCTTCGGAGCGCCTTGGGGGAGATTTCATCTCAGCTCTTCATAGGGATGCCGACGGGACCGTATGGGTATGTTCCCTCGGAGGGTCCGTCCGCCGCGTGCAGGCGTTCGAGGACGGACTGCCCCTCTTCCAGAACATTGAGATACCACATGGCTATCTCCGAAGCCGGGAGTACGAATCAATCCAGGAGGACCGTGATGGCAACCTGTGGATTGGTGGCCCGGGACTCATCAGACTAAACCCAAAGACCGGAACCGTCAGGAGATTCTCAAAGGAGGACGGACTTCAGGGTAATGTCTTCAAGATCTGGGCTTCAACCTCTTATCCCGACGGCAGACTGGCCTTCGGAGGCACCAGCGGTCTAAACATCTTCAACCCATCCCAGATTCATGACAGCGAATCGGTCCCTGATGTGTTCATCACAGGAATCAACATAAACGGAGCAGACCGAGAGGACATAGGCAAGCTGACATTCAAAGAAAACAATATCACCTTCCGCTTCGCGGCGCTCGACTACTCTTCCCCAAAAAACAACCTCTATAAATATAAGCTTGAAGGAGCTGATAATGAATGGCACGAGACAGACGGCGCCCATGCGAGAGCCACTTATCTGAACCTGCTTCCCGGGAGATACCGTTTCCTTGTCAAAGCCGCAGGAAGTAACGGCATTTGGTGTCAGAAACCGACCGAATACGATTTTAGGATAAAACCTCCGTTTTATGCATCCCTCTTCGCCAGACTCCTCTACATTACCGTATTCGCACTTGTTACCTTCTTCATAATAAGGTCACGGAGGAAACGCCGTCGACACCAGTACGATCTTGAAATCGAGCGCAAGCTTCGCCTTGACGAGCAGCGGCGCAACGAAAACGAGCTTAAATTCCATACGGACTTTCTTCACGAAATCAAGACACCGCTCACGCTGATAAAGACACCAGTCGGGGAACTGCTTGAGAATCCGAACCTTGGAAAGAACACTCAGAGCCGCCTGCGACTGGTTCTACAGAGCGCGAACATCCTTCAGAAGCACATAGATGAGATTACCGACCTTAGGAAATTCGATAATGGAAATGTGAAGCTCAGAATTAGCGAGTCCGACTTTGCCGCATTTGTCAAGGAAACATCCATCCTTTTCCAGCCTGTCGCAGAATCACAGAGCATCCGGTTCAGCATAACTGCTCCGGACTCCCCTGTGGTGCTGTTCTTCGACAAGGACCAGATGGAAAAAGTTGTTATCAACCTCCTTTCTAATGCCATCAAATACTCTCCCAAGACAGGTGGACTGATAAAAATCACAGTTGACTCAGATGACAACGTGGCAAAACTTCTTGTAAGCAATATCGGTATAGGTATCCTGCCGGAGGATATAGACGGAATCTTCGGCCGGTTTCGACGCGGTTCAAACAATATTAGAGGTGGAATGGGCATTGGGCTGTCCATATCCAAGCACATTGTCGAACTTCACGGCGGAAACATGCAGGTAAGCTCCGTTCCGGGAGGTGAAACCATCTTCACTGTCACCATTCCTTTAGGGCGCAGCCTGTTCAGTGACAGTCAGATTTGCTCTGATGAGACGGATGCGGAGAATCAGAATTCCTATGACGCACTGGCGGAGTTCGAGAGTTTGTCTGCGGCAAGGCACTCTACGGACAAACTGTCCAACGTGCTCGTCATTGATGATAACGGTCCGCTTAGAGGGTATTTCCTTGAACTTCTCTCATCATTATACAACGTCACTACCGCGGCCGACGGATTCAGCGGATACGAAAGGGCTATTGCCGACCAACCTGATCTTGTGATAAGCGATATCATGATGCCGGGCATGAACGGCCTTGAGTTATGCAGCCGCCTAAAGAAGAACCCCGACACATCCCACATCCCGATAATACTAATCTCAGCACGGGACCTTCCTGTCCATAAAATGGAAGGATATTCGCTGCTGGCGGATGATTACATCACTAAGCCGTTCCGCGCCGACATGCTTCTCGCAAGGATAGACAACCTTATACGCCAGCGTGAAGTCATGAAGAAGGCGTTCAGGGAGAGTGTCAAGTTAGCCCCTTCGGAAGTTACAGCAACAAGCTCCGACGCAAAATTCATGGCAAGGTGCATCGAAGTAATAGAGGCTCACATCTCAGAGCATGGATACGGTGTTAACGAACTGTGTAACGAACTCGGTATATCCAGACCGCAGCTATACAAGAAGATAAAGTCCATCACAGGTCTTTCTCCGGTACACTTTGTCAGAGAAATCAGACTGAAGCGCGCAGCACAACTGCTCTCCGGTAACCATGACCTGTCCGTAGGTGAAGTAGCGGACGCTGTAGGATTCATCGACCAGTCCTACTTCACGAAGCTGTTCGTCGCAGAGTTCGGAGTGCTCCCAAAAGACTACAAAAGGTAGTTTTTATAAAAATTACCAAAATTTGAACGATTCATACCGGTATCCGATTATGAAACCGACTATATTTGCCCCCAAGAGCACAGATAACACTATTACAAATAAACATATAATTATTATTAGCAATGAATAGACTTTTTTTATCAGCAGTTGCCGTATTGGCAATTCTTACCGTTTCTTGTAAGAAAGAAGAAAAAGAGAAAGAAGTTGCCGTTCCGGATATTGACTGGAGTATCCCTTCAGAATCAGTACTCGCGGGAAAGGCTGTAAGCTTTACGGACAACTCTCTCGATGTACAATCCCGCACATGGACATTCCAAGATGGAAATCCTGCAACTTCAACTGATGCTGTAGTCAGCGTTACGTTTACCTCCGCCGGAGAAAAGGCAATCAAGCTTGAGGTTACCTTCAAGAATGGAAAGACAAACATGAAGGAGGCAAAGGTCAATGTATTCGAACCTCTCGAAGGAGAAATTAGCGTCAATAAGACCACAGCTATGGGCTGCATCAGAATCGGCGAAGAGGTTACCTTCTCGCTCGATAATGCTTCCGGTAATCCTGACAGCTATGCATGGACATTCGACGGCGGCAAGCCGGCAACATCGTCAGAGGCCGCTCCGAAGGTCACGTTTGACAAACATATCAGAGAAATGCATGTGACATGTACGGTAAGTCGCTCAGACGGCGCCAAACTTGAACTCGAAAAGGTATATGAGGTAGGCAACTATACTCTCAACAGAACATGGCCGGAGGTAGGATATGACGGAATCTCATTCGAGGAAGAAAACGCACCATACTGGATATGCTGGATTTCATCAGCCTGCAACGACGTATTCTCAGTGGTAGAAGGCGGAGCCTGCGGGACTGCACATTCAATGAAGATTGACGCCACCAAAATCAAAAATGCCGCAGATCAGGCCGGCTGGGGCGGCGATATCTTCCCTCGCGATTCTTGGGGATGCAATGTTCCTAAAATAGAGAAAGGTAAGAACTACGAACTCTCATTCTGGATGAAAAGCAATACCTTCTATAATCCTAACAACCGTCCCGGTGTAACTGCAGTGATGATTGTAGGCTGGCTTGAGGACTGGATGAACGACCCGGTATTCGGTACCGCCGTCGAGGCGTTCGAAAAAACTATGGGTATTCCATACGAGCCCTGCGGCAACCGGACCGTATTCGAGTTCTGGCCTTCGAATGGAGAGGAGGCAGCAAGACTTTGGCTCGACGGAGAAAATTGGACCAATATTGTAATCCCGTTCACGTCAAATGTAGACCTTCGTAATGTCTATCCTTACCTACGTATTCCATCAGATGCTTACGAATATGTATTAATAGACGAGATTGAAATCTGTCTTGTAGAAGAATAATGAAAAAAATACTCGCGTTTGCCGTCTTTCTCTTGACTACAGCAAACGCCTTCGCCCAGATTGAGGTGAAGGGCTATGTCAGAGATAATGACGGGGAGCCCGTACCCGGTGCCACTGTTATCATCAGTGGCACTGATGTGGGCGCAGTAACAGATATCAACGGCAGGTACACAATCAGTATCAATTCTCCGGATGCATCACTGTTTTTTACTTGTATCGGATATGACGACGTTACCGAAAAAGTATCCGGAAGAACCGTCATAGATGTGGTCTTGACTGAGTCCGTCGACGCCTTGGAAGAAAGTGTTGTCGTGGGCTACGGTTCCTTACGAAAAACGGATATGACCGGTTCTGTAAGCACTCTTAAGAGCGAATCGATGGAGAACAAGGTCCTATTCTCTGTTGACGATGCCTTGGCCGGCGGCGTGGCCGGACTCATGGTGTCATCAGCGTCCGGGAAACCGGGATCCGCATCAACGATGCTCATCCGAGGTGCAAACTCTCTCTCGGGTTCGACTTCTCCTCTCATTGTCATAGACGGATTCCCGCTCTTCGACATAAGCACATCCGCGGGTTCCGGCATAAACGATACCGGTCTGTCCTCACTTTCCCTTGTAAACACGAATGACATCGCCTCAATAGAGGTCCTTAAAGACGCATCAGCGACCGCCATCTATGGAAACCGCGGCGCCAACGGAGTTATAATAATAACTACAAAGAAAGGCAGAGCCGACGGCGGACGCATACAATACAACATGTACGTGGGTGCGCAGGAACTTAACAGACGGTATGACATGATGGACGCGCAGGAATATGCCGACTACCAGTCCGATGTAAACTCGTCCAACTCAATGTTCTACGACAGTGCCGCTTCTGCACCGAGGGACGTGAGAAACCTTCCGACTTGCGACTGGCAGGACAGAATCTTCCGCACCGGTTTCCTTCAAAACCACTCGCTGTCCATCTCTAATTCATCAAAGCGGACTAACTTCATGCTGTCCGGCTCGTACCAGCAAAACAAGTCCATACTCATCTGCACGGACTACCGCAAGTTTACGGCGAAAGCCTCTGTGGACCATTACTTCACGAATCGTGTAAGGATGGGGCTTGACATCAATTACTCGCGCATTATGGATGACGGAGTACCTACCGGAGGCGAAGGGACGGAACAGAGCGCCGGCATCATTACATCGGCTTTAGTAGGGGTCCCCTATGATATAATGGACCCTAACACTCAGGCCATCTTCCGCAAGGCAGGAGTCTCCCCGACCATTCTGAATAACCATATAGGCAATTATCACGGCAACCCTGTCACACAGGCATACGACACCCAGATGATGAAGGTCATCAACCGCACGATTATGAATAGCTATCTTGAGGTGGATATTCTTCAGAATCTCGTTCTAAGGGTTACCGGATGTTACGACGTTTTTTCACTGAAAGACCGCCAGTTCTATCCGACGACGACGGGGCGCGGTTATTTCTATAAAGGAGAAGGTCTTCTTGCCAACTCCGAGTCAACAACATGGATAAACGAGAACACGCTTACTTGGAAACCTATCTTCGGTAAGCACCGTCTGAATATCGTAGCAGGAGTTACCGAACAAGGGTTTACCAGCTTCTGGGACTGGTCTAATTTTACCCAGTTCGAATATGAGGGACTCGGATACAACAATGCGGACATGGCAAAAGTCTATAAGATTAATTCCAGCAAAGGAAGGGTTACGTATCTCTCCTTCTTAGGGCGTGTGAATTATTCGTATGACAACCGTTACATCGCCACTTTCACAGCACGACGGGACGGGACTTCGCTCTTCATAAAGAACAAGTGGGGCTCCTTCTTCTCCGGCGCTGTCGCATGGAATGTCGATAACGAGGCGTTTATGAAGAATCAGAACACCGTCAACACCCTAAAGCTCAGGCTCAGTGCTGGCCAGGTCGGAAACTCCAATGTCCCAACCACAGGCTCATACGCACAGCTGTTCGGCAACTTCTACTCGTTCGCGGATGTTCCTGCAATCGGACAGTCCCCTGCTTCAATCGCAAACGAAGAGCTGACATGGGAGACTACTACCGAGGGAAACCTTGGCGTGGAGCTCGGGCTCTTCAAAGACAGATTTTTAATCAATCTGGACGTTTATAATAAGGTCACATCCGACCTGCTTCTGGAAGCGCCGGTAATCAACATCTCCGGCTTCGAAAAAGCCTGGCAGAATATCGGAAAGATGAGGAACCGCGGTATCGAGCTGTCCGTCAATGCGCTAATTCTGAAGACAAAGGACTGGAAGTGGACCGCAAACGCCAACTTCAGCCATAACAAGACAAGGATTCTCGAACTCAGCAGCAACGGTGAGCCGATTTACCTGCCGGTAGCATGTGTCGGCAGCGGCAACATCATCAAACTTGAAGAGGGAGGAGAAATCGGGAACATCTACGGTTACCGTACGATAGGCGTTTATGGATTGAATGAATTCGAGAAGGACGGACGGACACCAAGGCCCGAAACTGCTATTGAAACCGGTAATGAAAGGCCTGGGGCCATGAAGTTCGCGGATTTATCCGGAGCTGACGGCGTGCCTGACGGAAAGATAACGGCAGACGACCGAACAGTGATAGGCAATACCTCTCCGGACTTTTACGGAGCCTTCGGCACCGACATCAGCTGGAAGAACTACTCGCTTTCGGTAGGGTTCCAGTATTCGTACGGCGCTGACGTGTACAATGCGAACTACAAGGTACTGGCAAAGTTCAACGCGGAAGGACACAACCAGATGGCATTCTATGCTGACCGGTGGACGGAGGATAACCTCGAAAGCACCATGTACAACTCAATGACGGTATCTCAGGTCTGTTCCGCCTTTGTTGAAGACGCATCATTCCTAAGGTTAAAGAACGCGAGATTCACATGGAACCTTCCGGAAAGGTGGTTCGGCCCGAAGACACGCATCGGCACAATCAGAGTATATGCCGCATGCGAGAACGTGTTTGTATTAACACGCTACTCAGGGTATGACCCGGAGGTATCCAACTCCACAAATGTCTTGACGGCAGGCTTCGACTACGGTTGTTTTCCTCGGCCCAGAACTTATACGTTAGGGGTTAATATCATCTTCAAATAAATCAACAGCGATATGAAAAGAATATACAATATACTTTTTACGGCGGCCATTACCCTGGCCTGTGCGGTATCCTGCAATTTCCTTGAAGTCCCCCTCGAGAGCAGTGTGGCCACATCCAACTACTACAAGAGCACAAAAGACTTCGACATGAGTCTTGTAGGCGTCTATAACACACTCCTGATTGCAAACGATGCAGACGGAATGGATATCCGCTTCGGAACATATTTCTCCGGATTTATGGTGCTCGGACGCTGCGGTACAGACGAGATGTTCGCCGCCTACGGAGGCAAAGGAGAAATGGAACTGTCCAGATATACATACACAGAGAACTGTCTGTTTCTTGCAAAGACATGGAGCGCCATGTACAGAGGAATACAGCGTGCAAACGTAATTATAAATAGGCTTGAACCGAAAGCCGATTTAAATGGGAAAGAAAAGGACAGGATACTCGGAGAATCGTATTTTCTGAGAGCCTTCTTCTACTTTCATCTGGTACGCCTCTTCGAGAATGTGCCTTTAGTGACAAGCGAGACGATAGACCCGAGCAAACTTGACGTAACAGTCAAACCATGTTCTGAAGTGTATTCTCTTATTGTCGATGATTTGAAGAAGGCAAAGGAGCTTCTGCCTAATACAAACACCGGAGGACGTCCATGTAGGCTTACAGCCGCAGCCATGCTCGGAAAAGTCTATCTGCAAATGTCAGGAAAGCCTCTGGAAGACGCTACGGCCGCCTCTTTAGCGGAGGCCGAGTTAAAGGAAGTTATTGACAGCGACCGATTCGCGCTCGTTGACGACTTCTTCTCTCAGTTTGACGGCAAGCATGAACATGGTCCGGAATACATCTGGGACATTGAGTTCACAAACGACGGAACAACCAAGTATGGAGGGCAAGTGGGGACCATGGAAGGAATGCCCACGGATGGCGACAACCTGTATTGGGTACAGCTACGCACATCAAGGGAGTTCTACGAAACGTTTGACCCCAATGATAAGAGGAGGGACTGTGTAGCACGATTCGTTTTCATTCACAACGACGAGGGACTGCTGGAGCCCAAATACTACGATTCGTCCGAACACCCTGATGATGGCACAGACTACTACTATTTTGCTTACAAGTTCCGTCATGGCCTAACCAAAGAAGAGCGGGGTGCAGGATGGGCAAACTGGGCAAATCCGATTAATTTCCCGATTATCCGTTATTCTGACGTCCTCCTCATGTACGCTGAAGCACAGCTGAGAGGAAAGGGGGTCGTCGATTCGGAAGCAAGAGAATATGTCAATCAGGTGCGCAGGCGCGGATTCGGCAAGACAGGCGACGCTATAAAGACGCCAAATCCAACGATAGATTTATTAACAGTTACCCTAGACGACCTGCTTGACGAACGCAGCTTTGAGCTCGCATTCGAAGGTCATCGATGGTACGACCTCGTCCGGTTCGGCAAGTTGGAAGAAAAAGTAAAAACTCTATCTCGCTATCGGACCACGACAGTGTTAACGTCACAAGCCGAAAACATCAGGCCGAAGCACGTTGTTTATCCGATTCCTCAGAGCGCTATCGACGCATCTAACGGTGCAATTATCCAAAATAAACTATGGAGATAATTTTATGAAGAAGATAATAATCATATTGCTTGCTATGGCGTCTGTCAGCTGCATTGCAGGCTGTTTAAGAGACCTTGACCTCGCGCATAAGTATGACAACTCAACGAGTAAAGAGCCCTACGAAGAACAGGAGGACGACGTCAGCAATTACAGTGAATTCGACAAATGGTATCTATCGGACCGTTACGATATAAACGTCGAGGACGAGATTCCGCGTAAGGGGTACTGGCTCGACGGAAAAATTACCGTAGTCAAGTTCTCATGGGCGGCCAAATTTTCGATTTTCTGGTCGGCCGACCGTTCTCTGATGCAATCGGACTGTGACACACCGTGGCTTGAATACAATATCAACAGACTGTCCGTCAATGACGAAGTCATAGGCGACAAGCCGACACAGAATTTTACCGACGGCGGACAGTGGTTCATCGGCGTCCATGAGCTCAAGGGAAAAAACGGAAAACTCGTAGGATTTTTCCATGCCGAAAGCCATTGGCCGGGTAAGCTAAGCGCCTACAAGTCAATAGGCGTGGCATATTCTGACGATATGGGTAAGACCTGGACCAAGGGAAACATGATTCTTAGCGGAACGGATCCGCGTCCGGAAACGGGCGCCAATGACACCCGGTCCTACGGACTTGGAGACGGATGTATAGTGTACAACGAAGAACGCGAGTCATGGATATGCTACTATTGCGGATCCTGTACGAACGCAGGGACCAGGAGCTACATGATAAGCATGGCAGAATCCAAGGACCCGGAAGGAAAAGCCGGTACCTGGAAGAAATGGGACGGTTTCGGCTTTACCGCCGAGGGATGCAACGGGACCACGGGGCTTGGCGGAGCCAACTACGCCATAGATGAGCTGAAGAAGTTCCCTGGTGGCAATCCGTCAGTAATGTATAATACTTATCTGAATAAGTGGATAATGGTTTACCATAGTTGGAATAGGGCCATCATCTATTCGGAGAGCGAGGACGGCATCAACTGGACAAAGGCGGTAACGATGATTTCTAAGACTATGGAACCAGGCGGAGCGATGTACCCTAACCTTATCGGTCCGGACGGAGACACAGAGGGAGGAAAACAAATCCGGATGTACTACTCCACCGATATGGACGGCTTAGGAATTCGAACACTCTCCTGCAGGAGAATATCCTTCAAGTAGTAATCTATGAAACATCCGATTACTTTTTTACTGTCAATCCTGACATTGGCGGCATGCAGCAATATTGACTCTGTAGTGGTGCCATTCGATGACGCTACCACAGACTACACGCCCATAATCAGAAACATCATCTCCCGGCACCCTGAAGGGAAGGTCGAACTACTGTTCGAGAAGGGCATATATCCTTTCTATCCGGAGTGCTCCATCGAGAGGTATCTCAGCGTGTCTAATAACGACAATGGAAAGAAGAGAGTAGCCTTAAATCTTGACGGAATGTCCAATGTCTCGGTAAGAGGTAAAGGGACGACTCTGCTTTTCCATGGCGAGATGGTTCCTTTTGCACTGACCGGCTCATCGGATGTGACTATCGATGGCATCGAAATCGACTGGGACGACCACTTTACCCTCGAGGGCGAGGTAATCGAATCCGACGCAGAAGCGCGCACCTTCGTGCTTAAGATACGCAATGACAATCCTTACCGCATCAGCGGCGACACTCTATACTTCAAAGGATATAACTGGGAGAGGTGTCTGGGCGAAAATATCGTTTTCGACCCGCGTACACGCCGTCCTTACTACAATACGGAAAAGTGCCAGCACTGGACCGAACATCAGTTGTCTGCTCGCGAGCTATCCCCCGGAACTGTGGAATTTCGCAACTTTCAGGCTCAAGAGATGCCCCCCGTTGGCGGGATATGGGTTGACAAGGGACCTCACGGCACGAACCGCCGCAGTCCGGCAATCGTTATTTCCGACTGCAGGGCTGTAACGATACGCGATGTATCGGTACGTCATTGCGGTGGCATGGCCGTCATAGCACAATACAGCAGCGATATAACGCTGGAGCGATATACAACATCGCAGAAAGAAGGCTGTACCCGCATGGTAACAGCTTCGGCTGACGCCACGCATTTCGTAGACTGCAGCGGCGACATCGTGATGAAAGACTGCGTGTTCGAAAGCATGCTGGATGACGCCACGAACGTGCACGGTACATACATGTTAGTTACCGGTCTTCCGAATCACGGAAGATTTACCGCACGGTTCGGACATTTTCAGCAGGAAGGCAACAGGTTCGCCAATACCGGAGAGATGCTGCGTTTCGTCGATAAAATAACGCTGCGTCCTATCGGCACGGGCATGGTCAAGAGTATTGAACGTGAGGGGGAGAACAACTATATCGTCAGCACGGACTTCGACCGGACTAACGTAAAACCAAACAATATCGCAGTAGAGAACATATCGCGCGGTACTGCTAACGTGCTCATTAAACGCTGCAAGGTGGATCTCAACAGAGCGCGCAGCCTATTACTCTCCTGCCCCGGCAGGGTCGTTGTGGAGGACTGTGACTTCCGCTCTATGATGGCAGGCATACGCATCTGCGGAGATGCCAATTACTGGTTCGAGAGCGGGCAGACGGAAGATTTAATCATCAGAGGATGTACCTTCCGTGATTTTGGCATCGGTGGAGGCGCTCCACAGGCGATTCTTCAGATTGACCCGATTATCCCTTCATCCGCAAGAGGGAAAGACTGGTTCTTCCATAAGAATATCGTATTCGAGAACAACACCGTCGAAACCTTCGATTATCAAATAGTATATGCGCTCAGCGTGGAGAATCTTACTATCCGTAACAACAGATTCGTGAACAGCGGCTCGTTCGAGCCGATTTGGCCAGGATTAGGTGTGATAGATGCACAGTTCTGCGGCAACGTTGCCATAGTTGGCAACGACTTCAGTAATTGGCGCAAGGATGCATTTATCAGCATCCATGAATGTGGCGAATGCAGCATTAGTGACTGCGACCTGGAAGTCAAGGACTCGCCCAACCCGTATTTCTTTCAGAACTGATAAAGCGCTTAACCATATTACTCACATGCATCGCACTCTCGTACTGATGCTACCATAGACGACTTGACCTTAAACGTGCCTGCGATCCTCTAATTGATTCTGTGCTGGATGCATACGTGTCCGATGCGGATCAAAGAAGCATACCGGTCCTGTTAGTGTTGGTCATGCAGCATGGCAGAGGGGCGGCGGCAAGTCGAGCGACCAGAGGACTCCGTCTTGTAACGGCGTATGCCCTACGACCATTATGGAGCGCAGCACAAAGACCGCAATTTTTTTTTGCTCTCGTATTTTGTTCCGGCTTTTCGCATTACGAAACTATCGAAATGGCGGAATATACCTCGATTTTTCGTTATCTTCGTGCAATGAAATTGAAATTTATTTTTCCGTTGTTGTTAGCGGTGGCGACATGCGCCCCGAAGTCCGGCCTTGCAGACTTTAACAAAGAAGAAAAGGCGCTAATCAATGAGTCCGATTCGCTGATGCATGTTTTTGCGGTGACGGACAGCAGTGAATTGGCCATTCTGCGTGCGCAAAGCAAAGAATTGACTGCCAAAGATTTAAAAAGCCCTGAATTTCAAGCGCTTGTGGCAAAAATGAAATATACTGTTCAAGACCCTTCGCAAAATGGGGTTGGGATTGCCTCTCCGCAGGTGGGGCTGAACCGCCGCGTGATAGTCGTTTGCCGATTAGATAAACCGGGCGAGCCTTTCGAGGCATATGCCAATCCGGTACTCGACTCGCTTTGGGGTGAAACCATTATAGGGCGTGAGGGATGTCTGTCGATTCCGAGGCTTCGCGGAAATGTTCCCCGGTCCGAATTTGCCATCGTACGCCACATTAATCCGGAAACACTTAAAACCGAGCGTGATACAGTGAGCGCCTATGTTGCGCGTATCTTCCAACACGAAATCGACCACCTCAACGGAATTCTCTATACCGACCTTACGGAAGACCTTTGGTCAGAAGAAGAATAGCCGGCTGCTGGTTTATTCAGACATCTTCACTAACATTTATTCTGACATTGACCGTTCATGGTAAAGCATTTTTTGGAAGTTTTTTCCTCAACACACCGGAATTCCTGCCGGAAATCTTTAACTACCCGATAATATTTGTTAAATTTGTAGGCTATAAATATTTGTGCCTTAGCAAGTAGCTTAGCAGACAGCATTATAAATGCTTATAGAAAGCTTATAAATTAACACAAGATATGTACAGAGACCATACGTGCGGAGAGCTGCGCATTTCCGATGTAGGAAAGAAAGTCACATTGGCAGGATGGGTTCAGCGCTCGCGCAAGTTAGGAGGCATGACCTTCATCGACCTCAGGGATAGATATGGAATAACCCAATTGGTGGTTGAGGCGGATGCTCCGAAGGCCTTGGTGGAAGCCGCAAATGAACTCGGACGCGAGTTTGTGATTCAGGCCGTGGGAGAGGTTGTGGAGCGCTCTAATAAAAACGCCAAGATGCCTACAGGCGATGTGGAAATAAAACTGCAAAGCATAAATGTACTGAACGCCAGCCTGACTCCTCCTTTCACCATAGAGGAAAATACCGATGGCGGCGAAGACCTCAGAGCAAAATTCCGCTATCTCGACCTCCGCAGAGACCCCTTGCAGAAAGCCTTGCAACTCAGGCACAATATCTGCCAAGAGGTACGCAAATATCTGTCCGACAATAACTTCTTAGAAATCGAAACCCCATTCCTCATAAACTCCACGCCGGAAGGCGCCCGCGACTTTGTAGTGCCCTCACGCATGAATCCGGGTACTTTTTATGCCCTTCCGCAAAGCCCGCAGACGCTTAAACAAAGCCTCATGGTCGCCGGCATGGACCGCTATTTCCAAATAGTGAAGTGCTTCCGTGATGAAGACCTGCGCGCCGACCGTCAGCCGGAATTCACTCAAATCGACTGCGAAATGAGCTTTGTGGAGCAAGAGGATGTGTTGAATATGTTCGAGGGGATGATGCGTCATCTTTTCAAAAAGATTCTTAATGTAGATGTGGCCAATCCCATACCGCGCATGACTTGGTCGGATGCAATGGACAAATACGGCTCTGACAAGCCGGACATCCGCTTCGGCATGCTTATTCACGAAATAACACCCCTCGCTCAAGGACACGGCTTCGGCGTATTCGATAATGTTCCCTATGTGGGAGCAATAGCAGTGGGCGGAGCGGCAGATTGGTCGCGGAAGCAGACGGACGAGCTCACCGACTGGGTAAAGCGTCCTCAAGTGGGAGCAAAAGGCCTTGTATATATAAAGATGGGTGGGGACGGCAGTATAAAAAGTTCGGTGGATAAATTCTTCTCCCCCCAAGACTTGCAAAAAATTGCAGATGCGATTGGCGCCGTCAAAGGCGACCTGATACTCATACTTAGTGGGGAGAAACGCCAAACCCAAGTGCAGTTAGGGCAGCTTCGCATAGAACTCGGCAACAGATGCGGCCTCCGCAAGACCGATGTCTTCGCACCCCTTTGGCTTACCGACTTCCCTCTTTTCGAGTGGAATGATGAGGAAAACAAGTGGGACGCTATGCACCATCCGTTCACGGCCCCAAAGCCGGAACATCTCCAATATTATTATTCCGACAAGCCCGAAGATATACTTAAAGTATGCGCCAATGCCTACGACTTTGTGCTCAACGGAAACGAATTGGGCGGTGGCTCCATCCGAATTCACGACCCCAAGACCCAAGAGCGCATGTTCCAAATCATAGGAATAGGCCCCGAAGAAGCGCAACGCAAGTTCGGCTTCCTCATCAATTCCTTCAAATACGGCGCTCCTCCTCACGGAGGCTTGGCTTTCGGCTTGGATAGGATTTGCTCGCTCTTCGGAGGAAGCGACTCTATACGTGACTATATCGCCTTCCCGAAGAATAATCAGGGCAAGGATGTAATGCTCGGCGCTCCGTCTATAATAGACCAAAAGCAGTTAGACGAACTCTGCTTAGAGCTTCGCAAGCAGGAGGAAAAACAGCAAGTATAGAAATATAGCAATTTGCGAAAGAGAAAAGAGCAAGTGTAGAAAGAAAAATAAAAACAATTTAATCATACCGCATATATGACAGTAACATTTTCCGTAGAATACAATACAAGGTGGGGCGAAAGGCTCTGTCTTGTCTCCCGCGACAAAACCTATCCCATGAACTGGGGTGCGGGAAACATTTGGAGCGTAAGCATTAAAAATTGCCCTCCGGAACTTATAGAAGATTATACATACGTGCTTTACAGGGGCAATATAATCGCCCGCACCGAATGGGAGCATCACCATAGAGATACCCTGCAAGCCGAAATCAAAGATTTCTGGATAGATTGCCCCATAGAGGGCTGCCCCTTCCCCCGCAAGCATTCGGCAGATATTTTCAATCAGCCGGGCTATCGCGGAGCAGGTACCGCCATTCCGATATTTTCCCTTAGAGGAGAAGATGATTTCGGCGTAGGCGAGTTTGTGGATATTCCCGGATTTGTTGATTGGGTTTCCCGCACAGGCCAGAGTATTATTCAGATTCTCCCTATAAACGATACCACCCACAAGGGAAAATGGAGCGACAGCTATCCTTATAATCCCGTTTCGTCATTTGCACTGCATCCCCTTTATATGCACCTGCCGGCTGCAGGCGTAAAGGTGGATGAAGAATATCGCAAACTTCAAAAGGAGTTGAACGAAGAGCCCTTTGTAGATTATCCGAGAGTTATCAAGCTAAAAATAAAATATCTGCGCAAAGCTTATAAAGAGAAGGCCGCCAAGAAAGATATGGCCTCTGCTGATTTTGTAAACTTCTCTGCAAAGAACGCTGATTGGCTGGATGCTTATGCCGACTTCTGCGCCAAAAGAGATAAGTATGAGCCCGATTTCTACCGCTGGGTACAGTGGCATCTCGACAAACAGCTCAGTGCGGCGGTAGAATATGCCCACTCCAAAGGCGTTTATCTTAAAGGCGACCTCCCCATCGGCGTAGGTCACGACAGCGTGGATGCTTATAGCTTCCCAAATCTCTTTAATCTCGACTCCAACGCCGGCGCACCGCCCGATTATTTCAGCAAGGACGGCCAAAATTGGGGCTTCCCCACTTATAATTGGGAGGAAATGGCAAAAGACGATTATGATTGGTGGAAGAGGCGCCTTCGCAAAATGAGCGAATATTTTGATGCCTACCGCATCGACCATATACTCGGTTTCTTCCGTATTTGGGAGATTCCTGTCGAATTCAAGGGCGGATTGTTAGGGCACTTCAACCCCGCACTTCCCTATAGCCGCGATGAAATCGTTGGCATGGGTCTACCGATTATAGGTTTGTTTATAGAAGACCCGCGCAAGCCCGGCTGGTTCCATCCGCTTATAACTCCTGACACTTCGGGCTTGGAGCCATGGCAGAAAGAGAAGTTCGATGCCCTCTACACTGACTTCTTCTATCATCGTCACGATGCTTTCTGGAAATACAATGCCCTTAAGAAACTCCCGCATCTGCTCAGCTCCACCAGAATGCTGGCCTGCGGCGAAGATTTGGGCATGGTGCCGCACTGCGTGCCTGAGGTAATGAACCAGGAAAAGATATTGTCATTGGAGATGCAGCGCATGGATAAGGGCTATGAATGGCCTTACCTGAGTGTCTGCGCAACATCTTCGCACGATATGTCAGGAATACGCATGTGGGATTCCGACGATAAGGCTCCGGCAGAATGCAGACGCATTTTGGAAGAGCATCTTAACAGCAAGTGCATGTTAGCCATCTTCCCGATTCAAGACTGGCTGTCCATAGACCAAAAACTGCGCGCCGCCAACCCGAAGAAAGAACGCATCAACGACCCTGCCGACCCCAACAATAAATGGCGCTGGCGCCTGCATCTGACCAATAAAGAATTGTTGGATGCCGCATCGTGGTGTACTGCCGTTACTTCGCTTATTAAAGACAGTAAGCGCTGATTTTTAACAGTATTTTTCATTTAGACAAAAAAACAGTAACTTTGTCGGCTATTTTTCGATAAATACAAAAAATAAAACACTTATATAGTTATGCAAAGCAAAGGTGCAATAAGATTTGTGGCAATTCTGCTCATTTTAGCCTGCCTCTGGCAGCTGTCTTTCACTCTGGTTTCTATAATTCATGGAAACAAGGCGAAAAAAGCTGCCGATAGGAAAGTGGCTCTCACCGAGCAAAGCGCCGCTTTCGCCCAGGTGCCCGAAGTTGACAGGGCTTATTATCTCGATTCTGTTAAAAAAGAGACAGAAAAGAATTACATCGACTCTCTGATGGGAGAGAAAGTATATTTCGGTTATACCTATAAGGATGTCCGCAGCAAGGAACTCAACCTCGGTCTGGACCTCAAGGGCGGTATGAACGTAATGCTGCAAGTGCAGCTGCAAGACCTTGTAAGGGCGCTTTCGGGCAACAATACGAGTCCCGAATTCAACAAAGCCGTTGAACTTGCCAAAGTGCGCAGCGTGAATTCTCAAAGCGACTTCATAACCCTGTTTGCAGAAGCATGGAAAGAGGTTTCCGGCGGCGAAAGGCTTTCCCGTATTTTCAGAACCTACGAAATGAGAGAACGTATCAAGCCGGAAAGCACCGATGAAGAGGTGATTTCGGTTATCAGAGCCGAAGCCGAAAGCGCGATTGCCAACTCTTTCAATGTATTGCGCAACCGTATCGACCGTTTCGGCGTAACCCAGCCTTCGATTCAAAAAATCGGCAACACAGGACGCATCCTTGTGGAACTCCCCGGCGTGAAGGAGCCTGAGCGTGTGCGCAAGCTGCTTCAGGGTACCGCATCTCTCGAATTCTGGACAACTTTCGAAAGCAGCGAAATTTATCCCTTCTTGGCAGAAGCCAATCAGGTTCTTGCCGATATGCAGCTTGATGAGATTGTTGAGCCGGGAGTAACTGAGGCAGAAGACTCGGCACAAGATGATATTGTGGCCCAGGTGCTTCAGGAGCAAAGCGAAAGCGAACAAGAAGTGGATGCTTACCGCAAAGCCAATCCTCTCTTCTCTGTTCTCCAGCCCTCTCAGGCACGTGGTACGGCTTGCATCGGCTATGCGGAAATCAGGGATACCGCTGCTGTTAACCGTTATTTGTCAATGCCTCAAATCAAGGATATCTTCCCCGCTGAATTCCGCCCTATGTGGAGCGTAAAGCCGGCAAGTTATCTTCAGGCTGACAATATTTATGAGCTCGTGGCCATCAAGGCCGATGCCCGCGACGGACGGGCTCCGCTCGATGGCGGAGCGGTTACCGATGCGCGCGTGTCTTATTCCGACCGCCAGGGCGGTAATCCTACCGTATCCATGACAATGAACGCTGAAGGCGCCAATACCTGGGCTCGTCTCACCAAAGATAATATAGGCAGGCAAATCGCTATTGTACTTGATGGTACGGTATATTCCTATCCTACGGTTCAAAGCGAAATCACCGGCGGTTCCTCTCAGATTTCAGGTAACTTCTCTATCGAGGAGGCAACCGACCTTACCAACGTGCTGAAGAGCGGTAAACTTCCCGCCCCCGCCACAATCGTGCAGGAGCAGGTTGTAGGTCCTTCTTTGGGCTCCAAATCCATCCAGGACGGTATGATTTCGTTCATCATCGGCTTTGCTCTCGTACTTATTTATATGCTCGCCTTCTACATGGGCGCAGGTGTTGCGGCCAATGTGGCTCTGCTTGTAAACGTAGTGCTGCTGCTTGGATCGCTTGCATCATTCGGAGCCGTGCTGACGCTTCCCGGTATTGCTGGTCTCGTGCTTACAATGGGTATGGCGGTGGATGCGAACGTTATTATTTATGAGCGTATAAAAGAGGAACTTCAAGCAGGAAAAGGGCTTTCCAAGGCCGTTGCAGATGGTTATCGCAATGCCTACTCCGCTATTATAGACGGTCAGGTAACCACTCTTCTTACCGGTATTATCCTCTTCTTCTTCGGCTCAGGTCCGATAAAGGGCTTTGCAACCACTCTCATCATAGGTATCATAACCTCTGTTCTTACCTCCATCTTTATCTCCCGACTTATCTTCGAAGACCGCATCAAGCGCGGCAAGAACATCAGTTTCGATAATAAATGGAGCGCTAAATTCCTTAAGAACACCAATGTCGACTTTATTAAAGCTCGCAAATACTCTTACACCATCTCCGCTATTGTCATCCTTATATCCATAGGCTCAATAGTATTCAAGGGCTTTACATATGGTGTGGATTTCACCGGCGGCCGTACCTATGTGGTGCGTTTCGACCAGCCGGTAACCGCTGAGGACGTCCGTGCATCGGTAAATGATGTCTTTGTTGCCGCTGCTGAGGCTGACCCGGATGTAAAGGGTTCTTCTGCAGAGGTGAAGCAGTTCGGCGGTGAATCGCAAATGAAGATAACCACTGCTTATAAGGTGGATATAGATGATTCGGCGGTGGATGCTGAAATAAAGGGAATGCTCTATCAGGCCCTTAAGGGATTCTTTGCAGATGAAGATATTACCTTCTCGGAATTCGTCAGCACTTTGGATAACAATGGTATTATTTCTTCCGATAAAGTGGGAGCCAGCATTGCCTCCGACTTGAGAAGGGATGCAATTATTGCGGTAATCCTCGCCCTCATTGTCATATTCGCTTATATCGCCGTCCGCTTTAAGGGTTGGACATGGGGTCTCGGCGGCGTGGTATCGCTTGCGCATACCGCCATAATAGTGATAGGCTTCTTCTCGCTGTTCAGCGGCATCCTGCCTTTCAATCTCGACGTCGACCAAACATTTATAGCGGCGATTCTTACCATTATAGGTTATGCCATCAACGACTGTGTGGTTATATTCGACCGTATCCGTGAGATGCGTTCGCTGAATCCAAACAGGGATATAAGGGAAATGACCAATCAGGCCATCAATGCAACTCTTACCCGTACAGTGAACACAGCTGCATCTACCTTGCTGCCAATGATTGCTATTGCAGTCTTCGGCGGTGAGACAATACGCGGTCTCTCGGTTGCCCTCTGTCTCGGTGTTATAATCGGAACCTATGCATCCATCATGATTGGCACCCCCATTATGTATGATGCAACTATGGCCGCCCTTAAAAAGAAGGCGGCAGCAGCCAAGAAAAAGTAATTAAGACTGAAAATAAGTGATTGGGATAAGCTATTTGGTGGTTACCAGATAGCTTATTCCTATATGTTCGAGTGCGATGAGGAAGTCCTCGCAAACGCTGATATTATACTTATTGGAAGCCATCTCTATGCGATAGCCTGTACCTTTATCAAAAAGGTTTACGCATAGGCGGGTGGGACCGGAGTAGTCTTTGAGAAGTTTCAATAATTTCTTTCTGAATGCGGGAGAAAGCGATGCGGTGTCAATGTTGATGGCAAAATTCTTTATCATTTCCTCCCCTACATTGCCGAGCAATTTTACCTTCTTTATTTTGAAGACATAAGGTATTATTTTGCCTGCCTCTATGTGTTCCCGCTTGGGACGGTATTGCCGGGCTATCTCGCCATCAATAAATAATTGCGAATGCTCTCCCATGTAAGGCAGAAAATCCTCGCAATCCTTGCCATAAAGGGATATTTTATATGAGCCGCTATAGTCTTCTATGGTTATTTCGACACCCGGTCTGCCGTTTTTGGTTGTAAACTTTTTTACGTCCATAACTATACCGGCAATTTTTACGCGAGAGCCCTGGTTTTTGCGATTGGCCTCATCTATAAGACCTTTTAGGTCTTTCAGTTTGCAGTTTGTAAAAGTCGCTATCTCAAACGCATAGCGGTTCAAAGGATGAGCCGAAAGATACATCCCTACAAATTCCTTTTCTTTCTGCAGCAGGCTCATTACGTCTTCCTCTCCCACAAAAAGCGGCATTTCGGGACGCTGAGGCTTCAATTCCTCAACATCTCCGAAAAGCGAACCGGCAGCAGAGAAAGTGTCGTTTTTGTAGAGGTCGCCGTACTTTACCAATTCTTCTATGAATTCCTCGCCGGACTTGCTTGGCAAAAAGAAGGAACTGCGCTTGTAACCGAATGAATCAAAGGCTCCGGCGCACACCAAAGTCTCCATGGCCCTGCGATTCACGATGCCGCCAAGCCTCTCTATAAAATCAAACACATCTGCAAAGGGGCCGCCGGCATCCCTCTCCGCAATTATAGCATCCACTATATTGCTTCCGAAGCCCTTCAGACCGCTGAGACCAAAGCGTATGTTTCCATCTCGGTTAACGCTGAAGTCGCGATCCGACTCGTTTACATCGGGACTGAGCACCTTTATACCGAACCTCTTGCAATCGGCCATGATTTTTACCATCTCGTCCATGTCCGATGTTTGCTGGGTAAGGTTTGAGGCTTGGAATTCGGAAGGGTAATGTGTTTTCAGCCAAGCTGTTTGATAACTGACTAAAGCATAGCAGGCAGCATGGCTCTTGTTGAATGCATATTTTGCAAAGGCCTCCCAGTCGCTCCATATCTTTTCCAAAATGCTTTGCTTATATCCCTTGCTTAAAGCTCCTTCCATGAAATCGGCCTTAAGTCCGTCCAATACTTCTCTTTTCTTCTTGCCCATCGCCTTGCGGAGTTGATCGGCCTTGCCTTGCGAGAAGCCGGCAATCATCTGCGAAATGCGCATCACCTGCTCCTGGTAAACGGTTACACCGTAGGTTTCCTGCAATATCTTCTCCATTTCGGGAAGGTCGTAGCAGATTTTGCCGGAATCGTTCTTGCGCTCTACAAAGTCGGGAATATATTCCATGGGTCCGGGGCGATAGAGGGCATTCATGGCTATCAAATCCTCAAAACGCTGCGGGCGCAACCTCATAAGCCATTCCCTCATACCGGGAGATTCAAATTGGAACACGCTGATGGTTTCGCCGCGGCCATAGAGTTCATAGACTTTCGAGTCGTCCAAAGGAATTGTTTCCATGTCTATGTCTTTGCCGAAGCGTTTCTTTATAAGTTTTAAACAACGTTCGATTATGCTTAGTGTTTTAATCCCCAAAAAGTCCATCTTGAGCATGCCTACATCTTCTATCAGATTACCTTCATACTGGCTTACCCAAACTTCCTGGCCTGTGGCCTTGTCGGTACCGAGGGTAATTGGAATATAATCGGTTAGATTGCCCCGCCCGATAATCATGGCGCTGGCGTGAATGCCGGTCTGGCGTATAGTGCCTTCCAGGCGTATGGCATATTCGAGAACCTCTTTTACCAAGGGGTCTCCGCTTTCGTATTCTTTTTTAAGGTCCGGCAGATATTTCACGCAATTTGCCAATGTGAGAGGCTTTTCCACATCCACACCGTTTTCCTTCACATTTAAGAAATTCACCTTTTCGGGTATCATTTTAGAGAGACGCTCCGATTCTGCCAGAGGCAAACCGCTTATGCGGGCAACATCTTTAAGAGAACCTTTTGCGCCCATGGTGCCGAAAGTAATCACATGGGAGATATGGTCTTTACCGTAACGGTTTTGTACATATTGAATTACGCGGTAGCGCCCCTCATCGTCAAAGTCCACATCAATATCGGGCATGCTTACCCGTTCGGGATTAAGGAAGCGCTCAAAGAGGAGCCCGTATTTAAGAGGATCCAAATTGGTTATTCGAAGGCAGTAAGCTACACAGGAGCCGGCAGCCGAACCGCGTCCGGGGCCCACCGAAATATCATTGTTCTTTGCCCAGTTGATAAAGTCCTGAACAATTAAAAAATAGTCGGGGAAGCCCATGCGCGAGATGGTTTTGAGCTCGAAGTCTATGCGTTCGAGTATGTCTTCGCTCAGGTTTTTGCCGTAACGTTTTTCCGCACCCAAATAGCTGAGATGACACAGATAGGCCACAGAATGGCAAAAGTCATTGCTGCGCGGAGTGCGGTCAATCACGGCGCCGTCCCCGTTGCGGTGTTCCTCGAAACGGCCCTCATCTATTACTTCCTTGTATTTTTCGAGATAAGTGTCGATTTCTTTTAAAAAGTCTTCGGGCAGGTCGAATTTCGGAAGAACGTGGCTGCGGTTAATCTCTATGTTCTCCACCTTCTCCATGATTTCCTGCGTGTTGGCGACGGCCTCGGGATGGGTGGGGAAAAGCTTGTACATTTCCTCCTCGCTTTTGAGGTATTCCTGCTGGGTATAGCGAAGCCCTCGCGAGCCCTCGGCTCCGCGCATCGGGTCGTTTACATCGGCATTGGTGGTAAGGCAGATGAGCCTGTCGTGAACCGGACCATCCTCTTTGCGTACAAAATGTGTGTCGTTGGTGGCTATCACCTTCACATTATGCTTGGCGGCGAGTTCGAATATTTTTTCGGTATAGATTTTTTGCCTTGAATAGAGGTCGTTCATAGTGGCCTGCACTGCCGGAGCAAGCCCCGGGACCTCGCTTTTGTGAAGCATTACCTCGAGATAATAATCATCCCCGAAAACACCCTTGTGCCACTCTATGGCCTTTTCTGCGCCTTCAATATCCCCTGCAAGAATTTTTTGAGGAATTTCGCCCGCTATGCAGGCGCTTGTGCAGATAAGCCCTTCGTGATATTTTTCCAGCAGTTCATGGTCGATGCGAGGGCGGTAATAGAAACCGTTTATATGGCCGAAAGATACCAGCTTCATAAGGTTGTGGTAGCCGGTTTCGTTTTTTGCCAACAATATCAGATGGTAGTATTTATTGTGCTGAGTATCTTTAAGGGTATGGTCGTAATGGCGGGTAATATACATTTCACAACCGAAGATGGGCTTTATCCTCGGGTATTTTTTGGCAACATTGTAAAACTCTTTCACCCCGTACATATTGCCGTGGTCGGTTATTGCAAGCGCCGGCATGCCGAGCTCTTCGGCCCTTTGGAAGAGTTTTTCTATGTTGGACAAGCCGTCGAGGACGGAATATTGAGTGTGGACGTGAAGGGGTACAAATGCCATTTTAGTCGGTTTTTACTTCGGTTTAAGTTAGTATTTTTATTTGGTTTTTTAGCTGCTTTTATTTCGGCTTTGATTTTCTTTTATTGTTTTTATTCTGGCAAAAGTTTATGCCTCTATTTCATCCTCTGCTTCTACCCAGCCCTGTGCGCGCAGCGGCAGTTCAACACCGGTCGGGGCGACAAGTACTGTCCCCACATCGCTTTGAGCCAGATGGCCGATTATATCCCAGGTTTGAAATTCTCTGCGGAACTTTTCCGCCTGGAGGATGGGTATGCTGAGCAGCAGCTGATAATCCTCTCCGCCATTCATGGCCGCGGAAACGGGGTCTATATCCAGCATTTTACCGAGTTCGAAAGAATTGCCCTCAAAAGGGATGCGATCGGCATATACTTTGGCGCCCAGGCCTGTAGCGCGGGAAAGACGCTTTACTGCATCGGCAAGGCCGTGAGTGATGAATACCGCCCCTGAGGGGTAGATTTCATCATCTTCCAAAGCCTTTACAATGCCTGAAGATAATTCCGGATGAAGATATGCGCCCACCAGCATTTTGTATTTTTCCATTTCATCAGAGGCCTTTGTGGTGCCGGCCTCGAAGCGGACTCTCTCGCGCTCAAGCACTTGCAAGCCCAAATAGGCTGCACCTAACCTACCGCTCACGCAAAGCACATCTTTGCTTGCGGGTTTTGGAAGGCTGTGACGGGTTAAATCCTTGAGTTTCCCCTCCGCGGAAACGCTTATGCAAAGGCCGGTTTGAGAGGGCTGGAGACTCAGCGAAACATCTTCATAACCATATTCCTTTGCGGCAGTCACAACTCCGCTCCAAAGCTCCTGTATTTGAGGGTAATCCAATTTGGCGCTCACCCCAAGCACTAACGAAAGCGCCACAGGATGCATCATTCGGGCAAAAAGTTCGCCCGTAACCCCTACTACCGCCTTGTAACCCAAGTGCTTGAGCGGGAAATACATCAAATTGAAATCTATGCCCTCCAACAACACGCGATGAGCCGCAGGGCTGAAAGGAGCGAAAGGAGTACCATCGTACAAACGCTTTAAAGCCTCTTGCATGCCAAGCGTAGAAAATTTATGTTCTGCCATAATGCAAAATTAACATTTCTTTGCTAATTCTTGCGGACTTTAGACCAAGTCATACGGAAACTCTTTTTAATTTTCCATCTTTTACATAATTACTCCAAAAGGAGCGTCAGATTGCTTAACCCCGGAAGTGGTCTGCATTGATGATTTTGTTCAAGAATTAGTAACTTTGTATCCAACACAGAAAACAGTAATCGAAAATGCATATAAATAAATTATTGGCAGGCTAGTTAAACTACTGTTGTTCGGCTTTCTCCTTGCGGGATGTATCGACCGCCATCATAAAGATTTGCGAACTGATTTTATTTTAATCAATGAAACGGACATTCCGCTGCAAATGTCTTATTATTACTATTCAACGGAAACCTCGTTAATTTTGTGGGAGGTAAATGAAGAGATTGCTGTTAAAGATTCTGTTTGTTTCTGTATGTCCAGGTGGGACTCCAAATATATTGACGAATCGGACATATTCGATAATTGCATTTTACATGATCCTCGCGAAGACACCCGTATTGTTTTTTGCAATGGTGCCGGAACTCCGGTAGCCGTATGGTATGCAAAAGACGCAAACACACAGCCGGGCAATTTCTTCCGTCAAGACAGTTGGGATTATAAAAAAGAGCCCTATTTCGCACCATATTCCGACGGGGTTTCAAACGGGAATCAAATCGTCTGGACATTCCACATAAAAAAGAATCAGTAACGAAACATTCGCTTTTCCAGCGTTATGATTTTCTTGGGCGAAATTTTGCATTTTTCTGGGAACTCGTAACTTTATACAAAATCCTTTTAAAATGCATCTATATTTAAGAACAATAACTTATGACAACCCGCGCAAATAAATTACTATTGCTTTTAACAGGCCTATTGCTTCTTGGTAGTTGCAACAAGGTTACTCATGTGTACTCTGATTCGTATATTATGGATTATAGCATTCATAATAATATTGAACTCATGTATGGAGAACGAGTTAAGGGTGAATATTGGTTATATTTAAGTCCTTTAGAGCCAAAACATTTGAGCTATGATTCAAAAGGAAAGGATAAGATAATATATGACGACTTGTGTAAAAAGCATAATGACCTTTCTTATTGTAGGGAAGTAACGTTTTATAATGGGGTGGGAGGTGCTGGCGCCTTGTATCCGAACTATACCTCCGTTTTAATTACCAGCAATTCGAATTATGATGAAGAGCATCCTGCAGGAACGCCTCTTAACGACATAATAATATGTGAATATTGTTCTTCTTATTTGTATGTTCTCGGCGGTTATGCCGATGAGTCGTTGCTTGATGTAAAAACAAAACCTCTTTTAGAGGTTACGGATGATGATTTAGCCTTGCTTGGGCTTTTGAATTTCTTTTTTACTCAAAACCCCGATACTTCCGGTCGTCATGACATTACAGTTTCCGTTACCACCGATGACGGCCGCACATTTACTGCCACCTGCACAATGGATTTCAGCGAGTAAATGTACACTTATGACAACCCGCGCAAATAAATTCCCCCATCATTTTAATATCTTCTTTACCAAATCTATGGCTTTGTAGGGCATGTAGCGGAAAGGAAGGTCGAGGAGGGTGGAGGTACTGAGAACGGAGCGCTTGTGGCTGAAGGCATTGAAGGATTCTTTACCGTGGTAGCGCCCCATTCCGGAAGTTCCAACTCCGCCAAAGGGGATATTCTTGTTGGCAAAGTGCATGATTACATCGTTGATGCAGGCCCCTCCGCTGGATGTATGGCGGATGAAAGCCCTGCCGTCCCGCTCGCTGCCGAAATAATATAAAGCCAAAGGTTTTTCGCGGGAGTTTACAAAATCTTGGGCATCTTTAAGCGCAGAAAAGCTGATAATAGGCAAGATGGGGCCGAATATTTCCTCTGTCATAACAGGGGCGTCAAGGGCGGCATCAGCAAGCAAAGTCGGCTCTATATAACGCTCTGCATCATCAAAACGACCGCCGGAAACTATTTTACCATCTTTCAGATAAGATTTTGCGCGATTATAGGCCTTATCCGACACCATGCGTACATAATGCCCCGATTCTTTTACATCTGGGCCGTGCAGTTCGCATACTGCAGATGTAAATTCGCTGATGAACTGCTGAACAATGTCTTTATGAAGCAGCAGATAATCCGGAGCGATGCAGGTCTGACCGCTGTTGAGGGTTTTTCCCCATGCAATGCGTTTGGCTGCTAATTTTATATTTGCATCGCTGTTTACTATACAAGGACTTTTCCCTCCGAGTTCCAGCACCACAGGGCAAACATTTTCGGCCGCCGCTTTCATAACCACTTTGCCCATGGAAGGACTACCGGTAAAGAAAATCAAATCCCAACGGAGAGCCAAAAGGGCCTCGTTTACATCTCTATGCCCTTGAACCACAGCTATATATTCGCTTGAAAAAGTATCTTCTATGAGCTCTTGCAGCACCCGGCTGACATTGGGCACATAGGGAGATGGCTTGAGCAGAGCCGTACATCCGGCCGAAATAGCCCCGACAAGAGGGCAAAGCAGCAGGGTTACGGGATAATTCCAAGGGGCGATTATAAGGGTACTGCCGAGGGGCTCGCTTATGATGTGGCTTTTTGCGGGGAAAAGATGGATGGGAGTGGCCTTACGGCGCGGGGCCGCCCATTTATGAAGATGAGAGAGCGCCTCTCTGATTTCTCCGGTAACTATGCTTATCTCGCATAGGTAGGCCTCTGCCATGCTTTTACGGAGGTCCTGCCAAAGAGCATCATAAAGGGGTTGCTCGTATTTTTTTACAGCTGCGAGGAGTTTGCGGAGTTGCTCTTTGCGCCAATCAAGGTCCTGGGTGGCGCCGCTCCTGAAAAATTGCCGCTGGGTTTCAGCTAATGCTTGTACATCTATCATAACTCACAAAGTTAACAAATCCGCGGAAATCACTATCTTTGCACCCTATGACACAAGACGAGCTATTTAAGGTACTTGTTGCTCATTGCAAAGAGTACGGTTTTATTTTCCCGAGCAGCGAAATCTATGACGGGCTTGCTGCAGTGTATGATTACGGTCAAATGGGCGTGGAGCTCAAAAACAACATAAAACGCTATTGGTGGGACGCCATGACGCGTCTTCACGAAAACATAGTGGGCCTCGATGCCGCCATCTTCATGCATCCCAAAACTTGGGAGGCCAGCGGGCATGTATCGGCCTTCAACGACCCTCTAATCGATAATAAAGACAGTAAAAAACGCTATCGCGCCGATAATCTGATTGAGGATTATCTTGCCAAGATAGAGGAGAAGATAGAAAAAGAGGTGGAGAAGGGGCGCAAGCGCTTCGGAGAAGCTTTTAATGAGACCCAATTCCGCGAGACTAACCCCAATGTCCTCCGCGAAAAGGCAAAATATGATGAGGTGCGCAAGCGCTATAAAGCCGCTGAAGCTGCAAGCGATTTTGCCGAGTATAAGCAGATAATTCTCGATTGCAATATTGTAGACCCTGTTTCCGGCACGAAAAACTGGACGGATGTAAGGCAGTTCAATCTGATGTTCAGCACTCAGTTCGGCAGCACGGGCGAAGGAGCGGACACTATTTATCTGCGCCCCGAAACCGCACAAGGCATTTTCGTGGACTATATAAATGTGCAGAAAACCGGCCGCATGAAAATCCCCTTCGGTATCGCCCAAATCGGCAAAGCTTTCCGTAACGAGGTGGTTGCCAGGCAGTTCGTCTTCCGTATGAGGGAGTTCGAGCAGATGGAGATGCAATTCTTCTGCAAGCCGGGCACCGAAATGGAGTGGTTTGAATTCTGGAAGGCAGAGCGCCTCAAATGGCACGAAAACTTAGGGTTAGGAGCCGAAAACTACCGCTTCCACGACCATGAAAAGTTAGCTCATTACGCCAATGCCGCCACAGACATCGAGTTTAAATTCCCCTTCGGCTTCAAGGAGCTTGAGGGCATACATTCGCGTACCGATTTCGACCTGGCGAATCATCAGAGAATGAGCGGACGCAATCTGCAATATTTTGACCCCGAAACCGGAGAAAAATTCATTCCCTACTGCGTAGAAACCTCAATCGGCTTGGACCGTATGTTCCTTTCCCTGCTTTCGCGCGCTTATACCGTTGAGGAGTTGGAAGGCGGAGAGAGCCGCGTGGTTTTAAGCCTTCCCGCCCCGTTAGCTCCCGTAAAAGTGGCTGTTCTGCCTTTGCTCAGAACAGATGAGCGTCTTACCGGCAAGGCACGGGAAGTTATGGCTCTTCTTAAATACGACTTCAATTGCCAATATGAGGAGAAAGATACCATAGGCCGCCGCTACCGCAGGCAGGATGCCATCGGCACCCCCTTCTGCGTTACCATCGACCACGAGTCATTGGAAGATAATTGCGCCACCATACGCTACCGCGACACTATGGCTCAAGAGCGGGTGCCTATCGCGCAGCTTCGCGACAGGATAGATGCAAAGGTTAATCTGAATAATCTTTTAAGAAATCTTTAGCTCGCCATCCGGCTGTTTAAAGGAAGCCGCTACCTACACCGGCCGCATCAGCTATTTCAAGGCAGCCACTGCTGACACCAAATCTGCCGGATTATCGGCGACAATCAACGATTGGAGGTCTCCGGAGTTGGAAAAACCGGCGTCCTCCATATTTTTTATGAGTTCCAACAATGGATTGTAATAGCCGTTAAGATTGAGTATTGCCAACGGCTTATTGATAGTGCCGATTACATTGGCTTCAAAGAAAGAAAAGAACTCGTGCATGGAGCCGTAACTTCCGGGCAACAGCACACATACATCCACCAAATCCTCTATGGTGCGTATACGCTCATCCAAATCGACGGTTTCTATCACTTTATAGTCCTCGTAACCCTCGCCATCCTGAAAAACATCCAAGCCCTTCTGAGCATACTCTTTGCGCCCCTTGAAATTCTTGGGGAAAACGCCTATCACTTTCCCCTTTCCTTCACGCACCCCCTCGAACAGAGCCCCCATACTCCCTACTTTGGCTCCACCATACACTACTTCTATGCCGTTTTCGGCAAAAAGGCGACCGGTTTCGCGGGCGCTTTCACAAAACTCCGGACGGGTGCCGGGACGCGAACCGAGATAAACTGCTGCTTTCATATTCATTCTATTTAAGGGTTTTACAAAACTTCTTCCAATAAGGGCTTGACAAAACTTCTGCTCTCTATCTGCGGATGCGGAAGCGTCAATTCGGGGGTATCTACACTTATAGACTGCTTCGGCGTAGCGGCAGGGCAATATAGTAAAATGTCTATATCTATAATGCGATTATGAAAAATTCTGCTGCCGTCAGGAGCAAATTCCGGCGTTTCCCTGCGCCCCATTTTATATTCTATCTCTTTGCATATGCGAAGAATCGTGCCCGGACGGCGGCGGGTGCGGTAACGGGCAACGCAATTCAAAAAGTCTGGCCCCTCAAATCCAAGCGCCTTATTATCAAGCACTTCGGATTGTTTTTTGCGGGGACCGAGAGCGGTATCCAACATTGCAAGGGCTCTTTTCAAATTCGCCTTGCGGTCGCCGAGATTGCTGCCTAACAGTAAATATACCTCAGCCATTACATTTCGGGGTCAAAGCCAAGCGCAATGCGGGCTTCATCGCTGAGCATGCTCCTGTCCCACAAGGGCTCGAACACCACCTCTATGGCGCAGGACTTTATACCCGGAGTCAGCATAACGCTCTCCCTTACCTCCGCCAACAAATAATCGGCCATAGGACAATTAGGGGCTGTGAAGGTCATTTTTATAGAAACCTCGCGAGCCTTGTTGATATTGAGTTCGTAAATAAGGCCGAGGTCGTAGACGTTTACCGGAATTTCGGGGTCGTAGACCTGTTTGATGGCCAAAATCACCGCGTCGTAAAGAGGCGCGAGTTCGCGTACATCTTCGGGTGTAAGTACTTCAGACATTGTGTTTTACCGCCTCCTCGCGGATTGTGCTTATCATAGATGCAAGGCCGCCGGCCCTTGTAGGGGAAAGATTCTCTTTGAGCCCGATGCTTTCGATAAAAGAAAAGTCATCTTCGGCTATTTCCTTCGGGGTGCGGCCGGAATAAACGTTTATTAACAGAGAAATTATGCCTTTTGTAATCAGGGCGTCGGAGTCTGCCCTGAAAATAAGTTTGCCGTCTTGGAAAGATGTATCTAACCAAACCCTTGATTGACAGCCCTTTATAAGGCGCTCATCGGTTTTCAAGCTTTCGGGGAAAGGCTCCAATTTATTGCCCAACTCTATCAGATATTCATATTTATCGAGCCACTCGTCAAACATCGAAAAATTTTCGACTACTGCTCTTTTTACCTCTTCTATACTAATCATTTTAACATTTTCAGCGCCTTTTGCAGGCTCTTTACAAAATATTCCGCCTCTTCCTGCGTATTGTATGGGGCGAATGATGCCCTTATCATGCCCGTTACTCCATAACGCTCCATCAGCGGCTCTGCGCACATCTGTCCGGAACGGACGGCAATCCCCATTTTATCTAAAATCAAGGCCAAATCCTCGTGATGAGCGCCCTTTACGGCAAGAGAGAAAAGGGGGATTTTATCTTCTATTTTCAATGGTTTTCCAAAGAGACGAAGACCCTCTATTTGAGGTAAAGTCTCTAATAGATAATGCTTTATACCCTCCAATTCGGGATATTCCCTAAATTTTTCCGCCCATTTGAATGCCGGCGACAAAGTGGGAACTCCCGCCATATTCTGCGTGCCCGCCTCGAATTTTTGCGGAACAGTGGCAAAGCTGCTTCCCGACCATTTCACGCTGCTTATCATTTCGCCGCCGCCCATATAGGGAGGCATGCGGTCTAAAAGCTCTTTTCTCCCCCAAAGAACCCCCGTTCCCGATGCAGCATAAAGCTTATGTCCCGAAAACGCATAAAAGTCCGCTCCTAAGGCCTTTACATCCACCTCACAGTGTACGACACCCTGAGCGCCGTCCATCACCGTCAAAACGCCTCTTTTGCGGCAATAATCGGAAATCTCGCGGACGGGGTTGATTATGCCCAGCACATTGGATATATGGGCAATGCAGCAGAGTTTGGTGCGGTCGCTAACGAGCGAGGGTAATTCCTCTATACGGAGATAACCGTTTTCATCTACCGGCAACACTTTGATTTTAAGGCTCTTGCGCTCTGCCAAAAGCTGCCAGGGAAGGATATTTGAGTGATGCTCCGCTTCGCCTATAATAATTTCGTCTCCGGGGCGGAGAAAGTTTTTCATCTCCCCAAGGCTGTAAGCCACAAGATTCAAGGCCTGGGTGGTTCCGCTGGTGAAAATTATCTCCTTTTCGGACGATGCGCCTATAAAGCGGGCCGTAGCGATGCGCGCATTTTCGAATTCCTCTGTTGCGCGGTTTGCAATGGCATGTATGGCCCGATGAAGGTTTGCGCTGTATTTCGAAGACATTTCTTCCCACTTGGCAATAACGCTGCGAGGGCGCAGAGAAGTGGCCGCATTATCCAAATAGACAAGCGGTTTGTTATATACCTTTACGCTCAACTGCGGAAATTCCGCTCTTAATTCTTCGATAGACGACATAGGGATACAAAGTTAGCATTTATTTCACTATTTTTGCAGATATGATTGATTACATTTCTGGGCGCGTTGTCGAACTTTACCCCACCCGCATTGTTATAGAAAACTCCGGCATAGGTCACGCAATGGAGATTTCCCTGCAAACCTACACGGCTTTAGAGAACAAAAGCGAAGCCACTGTTTTTGTACAGCAACAGGTTAATCCGCGAGATGGAACCAGCGTGGACTACGGCTTTGCCGATAAAGAAGAAAGAGCCCTGTTCCGGCTGATAACGAGCGTTTCCGGCATGGGAGCTGCGTCTGCCCGGATGGTGCTCTCGTCTATGAGTACCGAGGAGTTTGAGCGGGCTGTTTTAAGTGAGGACATAAACCGCTTGAAATCGGTAAAAGGGATTGGTGTAAAAACTGCGCAGCGCTTGATTCTTGAACTGAAAGACAAGATAGTCAAGGGAGATGGAAAACCGGCAGAAGAAATCTTCAAAGTCGTTGATAATCAAATAGTTGAGGAGGCAACACAAGCCCTTGTTATGCTTGGGTTCAATAAGTCTGCGGTAGCGAAGGCCTTGCAAAAAATAGCATCAAAAAAGCCGGAAGCAAAGGTGGAAGAACTCATCAAAGACGCCCTGCAAATTCTATAATTTGTTCCACGTGGAACAAATTGGCGTCCGCAGTTATTTTACCTCCCAAAGTAAACCAGCAACACAGAAATATCTGAGGGAGAAATTCCCGAAATACGGGAGGCTTGAGCCAATGTGGTAGGCTGATATCTAATCAGCTTTTGACGAGCCTCTATTGTAAGGCCGGATACTTTATTAAAATCAAAGCCTTCTGGAATTTTTAAATCTTCGAGGCGTAAAAGTTTTTCTACGTTCTTCTTTTCTCTTTCGATATATCCTGCATACTTAAGAGAAATCTCTACAGACTCTACAACTTTCTCTTCCCATGTTCCACGTGGAACAATTTTTAGCAAATCGCTCAGCTTAACCTCAGGCCTGAGGGTTAAATCGGCTATCTTCTTTGACTCTGTAATGGGCTGAGAATCAACAGATGATAAATAAAAGTTCGCCTGTGAGGGAGTTAGATTTTTTGATTTGCAATATGACGAAAGACGTTCGGTCTGTTCCAACTTTTTCATTGTAAGAGAATAGCGGTCCTCATCGACAAGACCGACGGAATGACCAAGTTCAGTAAGTCTGAAATCGGCATTATCTTGTCTTAACAATATGCGGTACTCGGCGCGAGAGGTGAACATTCTATAAGGTTCGTCTACGCCTTTAGTAAGCAAGTCATCTATTAAAACTCCGATATAAGCCTGAGAGCGGGTTAGTATAAACGGCTCTTTTTCGTTTAATTTCAAATGGGCATTAATGCCGGCCATTATCCCCTGAGCGGCAGCTTCCTCATAGCCTGTGGTACCATTAACCTGGCCGGCTAAATAAAGGTTTTCTACCTCCTTCGACTCTAAAGTTTTGCGAAGCTGAGTAGGGTCAAAAAAGTCATATTCTACGGCATGACCGGGTTTGAAAATTCTGGCGTTTTCAAGACCTTTGATTTGATGCAATGCTTCCATTTGAATCTCCAAAGGAAGTGAGGAAGAAAAACCTTGAAGATAATATTCAGTCGTATAACGACCTTCCGGCTCAAGGAAAAGTTGATGAGCGGGATTGTCGGGGAACACTCTCAACTTGTCTTCAATACTCGGGCAATAACGCGGACCAAGTCCATGAATCATGCCGGTAAAAAGAGGAGACTGCTCAAAGCCCTTCCTAAGGGTATCGTGAACTTTTTCGTTGGTATGTAGAATATAGCAGTTCATTTGAGGATTGCCTTCTTGAACAGCGGAAGGAATAGGCATAAAGCTGAAACGCTCCGGAGAGGTGTCCCCTGGTTGAACTGTAAGCCTCTGAGTATCAACGGATTTAATATCAATTCTGGCAGGAGTTCCTGTTTTCATCCTGTCACATCTTATTCCTCTTTCTTTTAATTGCTCGGTAAGACCCAATGAAGGAGCCTCCCCTATCCGTCCTCCGGCAAATTCGTGTTTGCCAATGAATATTTTGCCATCCAAAAAGGTTCCGGCAGTGAGAATAAGTGCGCGAGATTTGAAAATTGCACCGGTATTTGTACGAACGCCCGTAATTTTTGAATTCTCAAAGAGGAATTCTTTGGCAATATCTTCGTAAATATCTAAGTTACAATGAGTTTCGAGGATTCTGCGCCAGCTGCGAGAGAAGGCTGCTTTATCGCATTGAGCGCGAGGACTCCACATGGCAGGGCCTTTGGAGCGATTAAGCATCCTAAATTGCAGGGTATTGGCGTCAGTTATCAGGCCCATCTGCCCGCCAAGGGCATCTATCTCCCTGACTATCTGCCCCTTAGCTATTCCGCCGATAGAAGGATTACAGCTCATCTGCGCAAATCCTTGCATATTCATCGAAATCAGCAGTACCTTCGAACCGAGCTTAGCGGCGGCAAGAGCAGCTTCACATCCTGCGTGTCCTCCCCCGACAACTATAATATCATAATCCGGAAACATCTCAACTTTCTCCCGTGATGCTTTGGCGAAGCGAAAGATAATAATCTTCTTTAGCGCGCATCTGCGCTTGCTCTTCTTCGCTCTCGTCTTTATAGCCAATCAAATGCAATATGCCGTGAACCATCACACGGTAAAGTTCATCAAGAAAATCAACCTTATATGTTAATGCATTTTCTCGAACAGAATCTATACTTATAAAAAGGTCACCCGACAAAACATCTCCTTCACAATAATCGAAAGTAATTATATCTGTAAAATAGTCGTGACCGAGATACTTAAGATTTATGTCAAGCAAATAAGTGTCGGAACAAAATATTATATTAACATCACCTGTTTTTCTTACCTCGGAGGATGCGACAAAGCGAAGCCAACGATTATTGGCCGATTTGCCTTTGAAGGTAAAATCCACATCCTCGGTAAAATACTTAATCATGGGTGCAAAGATACATCAATTCGTTAAAACATTAAATAGAGGAGAAAATCGAAAAAATTAGATTTTTGATAAAATGTTGGAAATAAAAATAAAATGCTGTACCTTTGAGGTTGCAGAATAGTCTGCAATAAAAAAGAATGTAACGAAAGTATATACGTATTATGGAAATCAAAAAATCACCTAAAGCCAACCTCGAAAATAAAAGGTTGCTCTTTTTCGAAATCGGCTTGGTAGTTGCATTAGCTGTAACACTTGCTGCCTTCGAATATAGTTCTAAAGAAAAGAAGCAATCAGTAATGACCGCCAAAGTAGAGGAAGTAATCGAAGAGGAAATGGTTCCTATTACACAAGAAACTCCTCCGCCTCCGCCGGAAACGCCTGATATTCCTGTTCTGTCCGACGAAATCAGCATTGTTGACGACGAAATAGAGGTGGATAACAAAATCCTCAATCTCGAAGATGATGCCAATTTAGGAGTTCAGATTATGGATTATGTAGAGGAAGTGGCAGAAGAGGTTATTGAGGAAGAAGCTATACCGTTCCAATTGGTGGAAACAAAGCCTTCCTTCCAGGGAGGCGATGCCAATACTTTCCGAAATTGGGTGAACAGCAGGCTCGAATATCCCGAAATTGCCAAAGAAAATGGCATACAGGGTAGAGTAATGCTCCAATTTACCGTAGGGTCCGATGGCAAAGTTTCCAATGTAGTGGTTGTTCGCGGAGTGGATCCTGTTCTGGATAAGGAAGCGGTTCGCGTAGTATCAATGTCTCCAAAATGGACACCGGGCAAGCAGAGAGACCGCGCGGTAAAGGTTACTTACACTTTCCCTGTAATATTCCAACTTCGATAATAACAAACCGGTATATTCAAGGCCGTCCAAAAGGATGGCCTTTTTTTGAATTGATTTTGATTTGAATGGAAGTAGAACTCAACGAAAGAGCGGTATTTGTCGGCATTATACTGCAAAATGATGACGAAAGACAGATAAAAGAATATCTGGAGGAACTGGAATTTCTGGCAGAAACTGCGGGTATACAAGGCGATAAAACCTTCATTCAAAAGTTAGATAAGCCGGATGGCGCCACCTATATAAAAAGAGGTAAGGTAGAAGAAATCGGAGATTATTGTAAGGAAAATGGTATACGCTATTGTATTTTCGATGATGAACTCTCAGGTATGCAGCAACGCAACATCGAGCGTATTATAAAAGATTGCATTGTCATCGACCGTACAAGCCTTATCTTGGAAATCTTTGCGCAGAGGGCTAAAACGTCTTATGCGAAAATGCAGGTAGAACTTGCAAGGTATAATTATATGCTGCCCCGTCTCGCCGGCATGTGGACACACCTTGAAAGACAAAGGGGTGGAAGAGGCTTGAGAGGCGGTATGGGTGAAACCCAGATAGAAGTCGACAGACGTATAGTAAGAGACAGAATCAACCGGCTTAACAAACAACTTGCGAAAGTTGACAGGCAGATGAATACACAACGGAGCAATCGAGGCCAGCTCGTACGTCTTGCACTTGTCGGCTACACTAATGTAGGCAAAAGCACTCTTATGAATCTGCTGGCTAAATCAGATATTTTTGCGGAAAACAAACTCTTTGCAACACTCGACACCACTGTAAGAAAGATAGTTATAGAAAACGTTCCTTTCTTAATGAGCGACACAGTAGGCTTTATACGCAAACTTCCAACACAATTAATCGAAGCTTTCAAAAGCACCTTGGATGAGGTGCGTGAAGCAGATATACTTGTTCATGTGGTGGATATTTCGCATCCGGGTTTCGAAGAACAGATGGAAGTGGTGGAAAACACGCTTAGGGAAATAGGTGCAGGTAACAAGCCTATATATGTAGTTTTCAATAAAATAGATGCCTATACATATAAGGAATACGACAAATTTTCTATTGAACCCCCTACAAAAGAAAACCGCTCACTCGAGGATTTGAAGAGCAGTTGGATAGCGCGCGAAAAAAGCCCCTGTATTTTTATCAGTGCATTAACAAAAGAAGGATTGCCTAAACTGCGTAACGACATCTATAAAATGGTGGCTGAAATACACGCAGGAAGATATCCTTTCAATAACTTTTTATGGTAATAAATAGGGAGAAGTAGGTAGTAAGAAAAAGACGATAGACAAACTCTATCGCCTTTTTCTTACTACTTTTAAGCCTTTTCTGTAAACTTGGCTTTAAGGAACTCGCGATTAAGTCGTGCGATATTTTCGATACTCACACTCTTGGGGCATTCCATTTCACAAGCCCTTGTGTTGGTACAGTTGCCGAAGCCTAATTCGTCCATCTTTGCAACCATTGCCGCTGCGCGTTTAGCTGCTTCCGGTTTGCCTTGTGGAAGCAGAGCAAGTGAACTTACCCTGGCTGCAACAAAGAGCATAGCTGAACCGTTCCTGCAGGTAGCAACACAAGACCCGCAACCTATACAGGAAGCTGCATCCATACTCTTTTCCGCTGTTTCGTGATCTATAAGAATAGCGTTGGCATCTTGAGCCGAGCCCGTACGTACACTGATGAAACCTCCTGCCTGAAGAATTTTATCGAAAGCGCTGCGGTCTACCACAAGGTCTTTTATTACAGGGAAAGCCCTTGAACGGAAAGGCTCTATAGTAATAGTAGCTCCGTCTTTAAAATGACGCATGAAAAGTTGGCAGGTGGTAATCCTATCGTCAGGACCATGTGCGCGACCGTCTATATACAGTCCGCACGCTCCGCAAATACCTTCACGGCAGTCGTGGTCAAACGCTACCGGTCCCCCGCTTTTACAACCTCTTTCAACTGCAATTGGGTCTGCACCTTCGCTTATAAGTTGTTCATTCAATATATCCAACATCTCGAGGAAAGAGGAATCCGATTCTATTCCACTTATATGATAGGTCTCGAAACGGCCTTTTGCCTTGGCGTTTTTCTGACGCCATATTTTGAGATTAAATTCCATACTCGCTTATTTTTTATAATTACGGGTTTTTACCTCGACAAACTCAAACTTAAGAGGCTCTTTATGCTTTACAGGCTCTTCGCCTTCGCCCTTGTATTCCCAAACGGAAACATACATAAAGTTTTTATCGTCACGCTTGGTTTCTCCATCCTCTGTCTGGCTTTCAAGACGGAAATGTCCGCCGCAGGACTCTTTACGTTCAAGAGCATCGCGTGCCATCAGCATACCTATATCGAAGAAATCTTCTAAACGCAACGCCTTTTCCAATTCTTGATTGAATTCATATTGAGTTCCCGGCACACACACATCTTTATAGAATTCTTCCCTCACGGCCTTGATTTCCTTCATTGCAGTTTTAAGACCTTCTTCCGTGCGGGCCATACCCACATACTCCCACATTATATTGCCGAGTTTTTTATGTAGAACATCTACGGGGGTCTTGCCTTTTATAGCAAAAAGCCTGTCTATACGTGCTTGAACACCCTTTTCGGCTTCAACGAATTCAATGGCGCTGACATCTGTTTTAGGCTCATTGATTTTGTGAGAAAGATAGTCTCCTATTGTAACGGGAACAATGAAATAACCGTCTGCCAAACCTTGCATAAGTGCAGAAGCTCCAAGCCTGTTGCCGCCGTGGTCAGAGAAGTTGGCTTCACCTATTGAATAAAGACCGGGCACTGTAGACTGAAGGTCATAATCAACCCAGGTTCCGCCCATAGTATAGTGAATGGCGGGATATATCATCATAGGCTCTTGCCAGGGGTCGGAGTCGGTGATTTTTTGATACATTTCGAACAGATTTCCATAACGCTCTTCAACCCTCTGATGACCAAGCCTTTGAATAGCATCAGCAAAGTCAAGGAAAACTGCCTTGCCTGTTTCGTTCACTCCAAAGCCGGCATCACATCTCTCTTTGGCTGCGCGGGATGCCACATCGCGGGGAACAAGATTACCAAAAGCAGGATAACGGCGCTCGAGATAATAATCGCGGTCTTCTTCGGGAATTTGCGATGGTTTTACCTCCCCCTTGCGAAGTTTCTCCACATCTTCTTTCTTCTTGGGTACCCAAATACGGCCGTCATTGCGCAGACTCTCGCTCATAAGCGTAAGTTTACTCTGCTGCTCGCCATGCACAGGAATGCAGGTAGGATGTATCTGAGCAAAAGAGGGATTGGCAAAGTAAGCTCCCTTGCGATAGCACTGCATAATAGCAGAACCATTGGAATACATTGCATTGGTACTAAGGAAGTAAGCATTTCCATAACCTCCGGTAGCAATTATAACTGCATGAGCGCCAAACCTTTCCAAACCTCCTGATACAAGATTTCGAGCTATTATACCCTTCGCCTGCCCGTTTATTACAACAAGGTCAAGCATTTCGTAACGGGGATAACATTTCACGGTACCGGCGGCAATCTGACGATTAAGAGAAGCGTAAGCTCCCAAAAGCAATTGCTGACCGGTTTGTCCGCGGGCATAAAAAGTACGGCTCACCTGTACTCCACCGAAAGAACGATTGGCAAGATAACCGCCATATTCGCGTGCAAATGGAATACCTTGAGCCACACATTGGTCTATTATAGCCGAACTTACTTCGGCAAGACGATAAACATTCGCTTCGCGGCTGCGATAGTCTCCGCCCTTAATGGTGTCTTCAAAAAGCCTGAAAACCGAATCATTGTCGTTTTGATAGTTTTTAGCTGCATTTATACCGCCCTGCGCTGCAATGGAGTGAGCGCGTCTTGGAGAGTCGCTAATGCAAAATATCTTTACATTATAACCTAATTCACCAAGAGTGGCAGCAGCAGATGCACCGCCTAAACCGGTTCCTACCACGATAATTTCAAGTTTTCTCTTGTTGTTCGGACTTACCAGATTAATTTCGGATTTACGCTTTGTCCATTTTTCTGCAAGCGGTCCATCCGGAATTTTGGAAATGAGTTCTGCCATATGAATTATAAATTAGTCTACAAGTTTAGTCAAAATAAATAAGATAAACTAAAAAAGAAGATTTTCGGTCTCTTTTTTAATCACCCCTATATGCTCATACGCCTTATCGGTAGCTATTCTTCCCCTTTGAGTGCGAAGTATATATCCCTCTTTTATAAGGAAAGGCTCATAAACTTCCTCAAAGGTTCCTTGATCCTCGCTTATGGCGGTGGCTATGGTATTCGCCCCCGCAGGTCCGCCATTGAATTTATTTATAATTGCATCGAGTATGCGATTATCTATAGCATCCAAGCCCCGAATATCAATATGGAGTTTATCAAGGGCGTATTTTGTTATTTTAATATCTATAACGCCTGTTCCCATTACTTGAGCAAAATCCCGTACCCTTCGAAGCAGTGCGTTGGCGATTCGAGGAGTACCGCGGGAACGCAGGGCTATTTCGGTCGTGGCTTCATCTTCGATAGGTATATTCAATATTCTTGCAGAGCGCCTGACAATTTTTTCGAGATCGGATGCATCGTAATATTCAAGGGCACAGTCTATACTGAATCTGGCCCTTAGAGGAGCTGTAAGAAGACCTTTGCGGGTAGTGGCTCCGACGAGGGTAAAGGGGGCGAGATTTATTCGCACAGACCTTGCCCCCGGCCCCTTATCTATCATAATATCAATCACATAATCCTCCATAGCGGAATAAAGGTATTCCTCAACCTCCGGCGCCAAACGGTGGATTTCATCTATAAAGAGCACGTCTCCTTTTTCGAGCGAAGTCAATAAACCCGCCAAATCGCCGGGCCTGTCAAGCACGGGACCTGAACTTATCTTCATATTTACCCCCATTTCATTGGCGATAATATGAGCTAAAGTAGTTTTGCCCAAGCCCGGAGGACCATGAAACAAGGTGTGATCCAGAGACTCCTCACGCATCTTTGCGGCTTGAATATATATCCTCAGATTTTCAACCAATTCATTCTGTCCGGTAAAATCTTCCAGCTCTTGCGGACGAATTATTCCGTCCAATTCCTTATCTTTGCCGTCCGGTGTATTGCGTGGGTCGAATTCTATCATTTTAAAAGAAGGTTTAGCTTACTGAATACATTAAATACAAATATAATTCTTTTTTATAATTTGTTGATTATAATATTGCTGTTGAAATGTTTATAACGCATTTAAGTTATTTATAATCAATAGTATATATGGAATTAAAACTGTTTATTGTTTTGTTGGAAGCCGGCGGAAAAAATGTTGATAAAGCAAACGCCTTTTTATAAACAAGGTTATCAACAAGGTTATGAACAGTTTTTGAACAGAAAATAATGCGCAAATGTTAATAAGCAGTAAAACCAGCGCAATCTTAAAGGACAGGATAAGTCGCGGGAGCGAAATATTCTGTTCCGGGCTGTTTCTTTCCGCTAAATGGTTTGTAATGAGTCAGATAGCAGAAAAGGGAGTACAGTTTATTATATTACCCGATCGCGAAAGCACTGAATATTGCGCTGCCGACCTCTATAATCTTACCGAAGGGGATATTGTATTTTATCTGCCGGAGTCGGGCAAGGGAGTGGAGCGCAGCAATTATAAAAGCACGCTTGGAGTCCAGCGCACAGCCGCCATTGGTAAATTATTGGAATCCAAGGGAGAATTGCTCTATATAGTAAGTTATCCTGAAGCCATAGAGGAAAATATTCCCGGTAGGGAAGAATTGAAGGGTGCTATATTGTCTATTAAGAAGGGGGATAGCATTAAATTCTCGGATATAATATCAGTGCTTGGAAAGGAGGGCTTTGAAAAAGTTGATTTTGTGAGCGTTCCGGGGCAATTCGCCGTTCGCGGCTCCCTTATAGATATTTTTTCCTATGCGGGAAGCGAGCCTTATAGATTGTCCTTTTGGGGAGATGAGGTGGAGAATATAAAAATCTTTGATGCCAATACCCAAAATTCAAAGAAAGAGGTAGATAAATTAGATATAATCTCCGATTTATTGATAGGAGAAAATAAAGAGGGAAGAAGTTTAATCGAGATTCTTCCGCGCGATGCCACACTGTGGTTGGATTCTTCCGATATTTATAAAGACAAGCCTTTTTTTGGCGGTTTAAAAGCTTTCAAAAGGGTTTATTTGGATGTTCCTTTGGAGGCTCGGGATAAGGAGACGGTTAACTTCAACATCTCTCCCCAACCGGTTTTCAATAAAAACTTTGACCTTCTTTCCGGAGATATAAAATTCCGGTTGGAAAACAACTTTAAGGTATATATCTTCGGCGAAAAGCAAAGCCAATTAGACAGACTCAAGAATATCCTTCAGGAGACCTCCCGTCATCTGCCCGAATTTATAAAAGGCAGAAATATCCATGCCGGCTTCATAGACGGCGAAGACAAAATCTGCTGCTATACCGACCACGAGATATTCGAGCGCTTCCACCGCGTTACTATGCGGCGCACGGTCGAAAAAACCGAACAACTCACCCTTAACGACTTGAATTCCTTTAGATTGGGCGATTATGTGGTGCATATCGACCATGGAGTTGGAATTTTCGGTGGATTGGTGAAGATGCTTGACGATAAAGGCCGGGCAAGGGAAGTGGTGAAACTTATGTATAAAGACGGGGATGTGGTGTTTGTGAGCGTACATTCCCTTAATAAAATTTCGCGCTACCGTTCTTCCGACGGTCAGGTTCCAAAAATAAACAAACTCGGCAGCAAGACCTGGCAAGCATTGAAGACGAGGGCGAAAAACAAGGTAAAAGACATAGCCAAAGACCTTATAATGCTTTATGCCAAGCGGCGCGCCACAAAGGGATTTGCCTTTTCCGCAGACTCCTATATGCAGGAAGAGCTCGAATCTTCTTTCATGTATGAGGATACTCCGGACCAGGAGAGCGCCACGGCGGCGGTCAAGCACGATATGGAGGATGCTCATCCTATGGATCGCCTGATCTGTGGAGATGTCGGTTTCGGAAAAACAGAAATCGCCATCAGGGCTGCTTTCAAGGCGGTTTCCGACAGTAAACAGGTAGCAGTGCTTGTGCCAACCACCATTCTTGCCCTCCAACATTACAATACTTTCCGTGAAAGACTTGAAGGATTCCCCTGCAATATAGATTACGTAAGCCGCTTAAAGACAGTAAAGCAAACAAACGAGATAAAGGAAAAACTCCGAGACGGCCGGATAGATATTATTATAGGCACCCATAAATTGTTGGGAGTCGGCTTCGATTTTAAGGATTTGGGATTGCTGATTATAGATGAAGAGCAAAAATTCGGAGTGGCGGCCAAAGAAAAACTACGTCAATTAAGGGTTGGAGTAGATACCCTTACGCTCACGGCCACCCCAATCCCCCGTACCCTCCAATTCAGCTTGCTCGGAGCCCGCGACCTCTCCATCATCCAAACCCCTCCGCTCAACCGCATCCCTATTCAGACAGAAATAATCCTCTTTGAGGAAAACGAAATAAAAAGCATTATTTCCTACGAACTCAAGCGGGGCGGACAGGTGTTTTTCCTTCATAATAAGGTGGATGAACTCCCCTCAATAGAAGAAATCCTGCAACGCTTGGTGCCCGATGCCAGAATTTGCGTTGCACATGGTCAAATGCCTTCGGTTAAATTAGAAAACCATATTTTAGACTTCATGCAAGGCGATTACGATATCCTTTTGTGCACCACCATAATAGAGAACGGCCTGGATATCCCGAACGCCAATACCATCATCATCAATCAAGCTCAAAATATAGGACTAAGCGATTTGCACCAATTGCGCGGCCGTGTAGGTCGCTCCAACCGCAAGGCCTTCTGTTATCTTATTGTGCCTCCGCTTGTAAGCATCTCCGATGACTCCCGCCGGCGCCTTCGTGCGATAGAAGAATTCAGCGACCTCGGGAGCGGATTCAATATTGCAATGCAAGACCTCGACATCAGGGGTGCCGGCAATTTGATAGGAGCCGAGCAGAGCGGATTTATTATGGAGATGGGTTACGAAACTTATCAGCGCGTAATAGAAGAGGCGATGGAAGAACTCGGCATAGAGACCGGTATTGACGGCCCCACCCGGAGTTCCCGCAGTTCTTTTGTGCAGGATTGCAGCATAGAAACCGATCAGGCGGCTCTTATCCCCGATGATTACATAGATATAAGCGCAGAAAAAATACGCATTTACAAGCAGCTTGACTCGCTTACATCCGAAAAGGCCCTGAATGCTTATGCTGCAGTTGTGGCAGACCGCTTCGGCCCCATCCCGCAAGAGCTTTCCAATCTCTTTTATGTGGTTAAAATCCGCAATTCGGGAGCTTCCTTAGGATTTGAGAAGATAATCATAAAGAACGGAATGTTTATTTGCTTTTTTGTGGAAGATTCCAAGAGCCCTTATTATTCTTCAGAAGTTTTCACCAAAGTAATACAGAAAATCAGCCTGCCTTTCGAGTTGAAGCAGGCGGAAAGCAGGCTTAAATTAGTTGCAAGGGGGATAGATACCCTCGAAAAGGCGCATACGCTATTGGCTAAGTTAAAATAAATCTGTAATTTTGTAGTCTATGCAATTTTTAATCTGATGGCAAACCTCGTCATAGAAATTGGAAATACAGCGCTTAAAGCGGCATGGGCCGAGGGTAAAACTCTCGGTAAAACCTACCGCTATCAAGGCGAAAAAACCATCGACTTCATCCTTTCCATAACCGAAAAAGAAAGGCCGGAGGTGATGGCTGTAGTTTCCGCCAAAGAATTAAGCGCCGACGATGAGAGCGTTCTGAAAGGGGAATGCCGTCATTTGATGCTGTTAGACAGTAACCATCCTGATTATCTTCAGCGCTACGGTATTCCCGAATATCTGAGCTATGACCGAGCCTGTTCCATTATGGCGGTAAGGCATCTTTTTAAAGGCAAACCTTGCACCATCTTCGACTTCGGAACTACTCTTACCATCGATTTGGTGGGCTCTGACGGCAGATATCGCGGAGGAAATATCTCCCCCGGCTGCCGCACCCGCTTCAAGAGCCTGAATCGCTATGCAAAATCGCTGCCGCTTATAAACACCCCCAACAGATTCCCTCAAGAAGGCAACTCTTTGGAGAGCTCGATAGAGTCCGGAGTAATTTCGGGCATAATGTTTGAAATTGAAGGCTACATACGCCGACTGCCCGACAATATAATAGTGTTTACCGGCGGTGATGCAATATATTTCGCCAAGCGCATGAAGTACTCGCTTTTTGTAATGAGTCAGCTTGTGCTCGCAGGTTTGGCAATTATGACAGACGACTATGTGGAAAAGAATATGTAGCTTGATAGCAGCGGGACTGCTCTTTTGTACCGCCGCCTTTGCTCAAGAGGGCGAATATCTTTCCTATACCCCGTATTCAATTTTCGGGGTGGGAGACCTTTTTGGCGGTACATCCTCTGCTTATAATGCAGGCATGGGGGGAGTGGGCGTGGCAAGCCGCAACCGCAGGTATCTTAATACTATAAATCCGGCGGCCATTGCGGTCAGGGACTCTTTGGCTTTCATGGTGGATTTTTCGCTTTTCAACAAAAACACCCTGTATTCGCAGGATTATAACGGAATAAAAAGGAACAGCGCCAACAATCTTACCAATATAGGCGGATTTGCCGTTTCGTTTCCCATATGGAACAAACTTGCCGGAGTGCTTGGATTAAGACCCTACAGCAGCGTAGGATACAGTATGACATATAATCATGTAGATGCCGAAAACGGAGTGGTGGTTTATTCGCATTCAGGCTTGGGAAGCCTTTATAATGCGTACGGGGGAGTGGCGATAGATTTGTGGAAAAGGTTTTCGATTGGAGCGGAAGCGGATTATATCTTCGGTAAGATAGAAAAAAATGCAGTACAGAATTTTTTATCTTCGGGCTATAATGAGGCGCAAAGCTATTATACACTAACCCTCAACGCTTTTACGGGGAAGCTCGGGCTTCAGTACGAACAGCCTTTGAGTAAAGAATTGCGCCTCGGCTTCGGCGCTACTTACGGCTTCGCCGCTAAAGTGCGCGGTTTTAACGAAGGCAAGTTTTATTCAGCCGGAAGCGTGCAGAACATTACCCTGCCGTCTTCTTACGCCGACACTCTTGGAAATGATTCCGGAATAAGGCTTGCAGACGAATTGAATCTTGGGATTTCGCTCAATTACTCTGACAAATTCAGGGCGGAATTCAATTATAGCAGGTCCGATTGGAGGGATTCAGGTATGGATTATGCAAAAGGATTCAGTATCGGCGATGCCGAACAGCCCTTTGTAAACTCGGTAAAAGAAAGCTACAGGCTCGGAATGGAGTATGTTCCAAACCTTAACGATGTGCGTTATTATTACAGGCGTATAGCTTATCGCGCCGGAGCCTACTACAACAATGAATATTATTCTGTAGCGGGCCAAAAGGTAAACACAATAGGTTTAACTTTCGGAATCACCCTTCCCGTATTCCGTTGGTACAATGGCTTATCCATCACTTTGGATGCCGGAAGAAGGGGACCGTTCAAGGGTAGTATGGTACGCGAGAATTTTTTAAAGTTCACGTTCGGAGTAAATCTCTTCGACATTTGGTTCCAGCAACCCAGATATGATTAGAAACTTAAAAAACAATAACATTATGAAAAAAATAACAATCGCGATTTTAACCCTCTTGCTGTCTGTTTCAGGCAGTCTCTTTGCGCAGGGAAAGTATGGAAAAGACAGCGCAGAATGTCTTAAGTATTTGTCTTATTACAGGGAATATTACAAGCAGAAAGCTTATGATGACGCTTTGCCCAATTGGCGCAAGGCCTATAAGTTATGCCCGCCTACGGCAAACCAGACCATGCTTATAGACGGAACTTCGCTTATGCGCAGGCTGATAGCGGCTAATTCCAACAATCCGGTTTATAGAGAGGCCTTAATCGACTCTCTTTTAACCATCCATCGCGTACGCGCCCAGGCTTGGCCTAAAAATGCTGTTACCAGTCTCAACAACATGGGTCAGGATCTCGCCAACTATGTAACAGGCGACCCTGCCCGCCTCTATAAGGAATTCAACGAAATAATTGAAGCCAATAAGGGTCGCACCAGAGCCTCGCTGTTCCTCTTCAATCTTCAAGCGGCCATCGACCTCTACAATAACGGTACGCTTGGAGCAGAAGATGTTATTAATTGCTATCAGCGCAATCTTGCCTTCCTTGACGATAAAAAGCCGAAGAGCAGTTCCGATGCCGAACAGAACCAAAAGGTTCGCACCGACCTCGAAACCCTCTTCATAACTTGTAAAATAGCCAGCTGTGATGACCTCATCCGTCTTTTCACTCCCCGCTTTGAGGCCTCTCCGGAAGACCTAAATCTTGCTAAGAACATAGTAAAGATGATGTCCATAACCGAAGATTGTCAGAATAACGACCTCTATATCCAGGCCGCAACCAACATGTACAGGTTAGAGCCTAATTATAACTCTGCCTACTTCCTCTATAAATTGAATGCCGCCCGCAATAATTATGACGAGGCCGTTAAATATATGGAAGAGGCTATCGAATATGACGATTCCGATGCTATTACCGATGCCGAGTACAGCTACGAGCTTGCAACTTTCTGCTTCAAAAATGCCCGCTTTGCCAAGGCCGCTGCAGCAGCCCGCGCAGCGTTGGAACTCGACCCCTCAATAGCCGGCAAGTGCTATTTCCTCATCGGTCAGGTTTGGGGCTCGATAAGTTGCGGAGGCGATGAAATTCAAACACGGGCGAACTTTTGGGTAGCAGTGGATAATCTGCGCAAGGCAGCCGCAGCTGACGAGGCCCTTGCCGATGAGGCAAACCGCCTGATTGCCCAGTATTCGCGCTATTATCCGCAAGCTGCAGAAGCCTTCATGTATAACCTAACCAATGGTCAGGCTTATACTGTGAATTGCAGCGGCATGTCCGCGACCACTACGGTACGCACTCAAAATTAAAGTGAGCCGCAAAGGCAGCATATTATTCAGGATAGCAGGCGCTTCGGTGCTTGCTGTCCTATTTTTATCGTGCAGCGGCAAGCTCCGTCAGGCCGAATCGCTGGACTTATCTCAAACACCGATTCAAACGCTTGATCATATGTTTGCCGTACAAAGCAAGAACGGCTATGTAAGCATGCGCTTGGAGGCTCCGCTCATGGAGCGTTACGACAACGACACCATGACTTACGAGAGTTTTCCGAAAGGGCTTTCGCTGTATGGTTATACCGAGGAAGGGCTTTTGGAAACCATTATTGTGGCTGATAATGCCCGTCATGTCATCAAGAAGGGCCGGCACAGGAACAAGGAAGAAGTTTGGGAGGCCTATGGCAATGTGATAGTGCATAATGTACTGAAAGAAGAAACTATGGAGACGGATACTCTTTTCTGGGATCAGAGCAAAGAGGAAATCTATACCGACTGTTATGTGCAGATGTATTCTCCTGATGGGTATATGCAGGGCACAGGCATGCGCAGTGATGACCACGCCCGTAATGCCATACTTCACAACCCCTTCAATAGTTATGGAATAATGGATAGAGACACCACCGTGGTAAGGATAGATTCCGTGAATTTCATAGGACCCTTGCTCCGAAAGCGATAGAAATAGCGTCTCTTATGCTCTGATGTGTAGATTTTTAAGCGATAAATAAAATAAAATTAGTAAATTCGCAGTCCGTTTGATTATTAATAATTATAAGTACTAAGATATTATGGCGGTATTAGAAAAAATCCGTGTAAAATTCGGCTTGGCTATATCTATCATCATCGGCTTGGCCCTTTTGTCTTTCATTATCGATCCGGGCACCTTGGAAAGCGTTATGCATGGCATTTCCAGCAAGTATGATGTGGGTAGAATCGCCGGAAGGTCAATCCATTATACCGATTATTCGGCCGATCTCGAGCGTCACACTTTGATAAGCGAGATGATGACGGGGTCAAGCGCACAAAGCGAGGCCCAGCAAAAACAAATCCGTGACGCCGCATGGCAGGAGCAGATAGACAAATATCTTTTTATTAAAAACGCCAAAAATGCAGGCATCACCGTAGGCAAAGCAGAGCTCTTGGACCTTACGATGGGCAATAACCCATCCCCCATCATCCTCCAGTCTTTCTCCGGAAGGGAGGGCTACGACCCCCAAGTGCTTGTGGATTTCGTTCAAAACCAGGTTCCCGCTGACGAAACAGGCCGCCTTCAAACATATTGGAGCTATGTGCAGAACAGCATAAATACCGGACAGTATTATGCAAAATACGGCTCGCTCTTCACAGAATCCTATTATTTGAACAGTCTCGAAATGGCGGCTATGATTGCAGCCAATAATACAACTGCGGACGTAGACTACATCAGCGTGGATTATCCTTTCGCCGAGGATACCACAATCAATGTTTCTTCTTCTGAGGTTAAGAAATACTACAAACGTCATAAGAATTTCTTCGAGCAAAGGGCCAACAGGGACATAGAATATGTTGTGTTTGAGGTGACCCCCTCGGCAGAGGATATTGCGGCGGCTAATGAGAAACTTACTGCCGTTTATGACGAGTTTGCTTCTACTACCAATATGAAGGCGTTCCTTTCCCGCAATTCCGATCGTCAGTTAAGCAATTATTGGTATAAGGCAGGGGAACTCAAAAGCATCAATGCCGATGTTGATACTTATGTTGCCGGCGCCAAGTCAAGCGCCCCATCTCCTATCTATACCGACAACGATAATATTTTCTACTCGGTCCGCGTGATGGATACCGCCAATATTTCGGACTCCGTATATGTAAAGCATATCCTTCTTCAGGATTTAAACGCCAAAGAAACGGCTGACAGCCTTGTCGGCGTGATTAAGCGCGGAGGTAATTTCTCCAATCTGGCGCTTCAGCATTCTCTTGACCAAAATTCCGCCGCTGACGGTGAAATGGGCAATATCGGCTGGATGACGCAAAGCTATATGATTCCGGGCTTTGAAAGTGTAATTACCGCTAAAGTAGGCGAGCCTATGGTAATCAACACTCAATATGGCACTCATGTGGTTATGGTTTCCAAAAAGACCGCTCCCGTGCTCAAAAAGCAGGTGGCCATTCTCGAAAGGGCATCCATTGCAAGCAAGGAGACCTTCGGTGATTATTACGCACAGGCCAACAGGTTCGCTTCAATCGCAGGCAAAAGCTATGAAGGCTATAAGGCGGCCGTTGATTCTTTAGGTGTTTATTCGCATCGTTTGAATGTAAATGAGGGAACCTCTTCTTACGGCTCCATCGACCAGGCCAAGGAGGTTACCCGTTGGGTTTTCGACTCTAAGGCAGGCAAAGCATCTGACATTATTACCGTAAGCAATAATTATTTCTTTATTGTTGCCGTTAAGACGGTTCACAAGGAAGGCCCCGCTCCTCTTTCACAGGTAGAGCAGAGTATACGCCAAAAGCTTTATTCCGAGAAGTTGGCTGAAGCTCGAAAGGCGGAAATAGCCGAAAAGATAAAAGGACTCAGCACGCTTGAGGAGATGGCAGATGCTCTCGGCACCAGCGTTGTCAATGCGCCGGACCTCAGTTTCTCCACTCTTGCCGCTAATTTTGATCCCGCTCTTGTGGGAGCTGCTTTTGCGGCTGAGGAAGGCAAGGTGAGCGGACCCGTTGCAGGCGGCAGGTCAACTTATATTGTCCGCGTGAATTCCCGCAGCACGGGCAGCTTCTTCACCGAGGAGGATGCCGACGCTCAGGCCCGTCAGAAGGCTCAATACACCACTCAGATGGTGCTTCCGGTAATGAGTGAGATTTACGACGTGAAAGACAATCGCGACAAGTTCTTCTAATCCGGCCCACCTCACCGTTTCCTGCGTGGTTTGCTGCGGCGCCGGCTGCCTCCTCCGAAGACCGTCTCGCTACGCTCGACCCCACCATTTCGCTTCGCTTCATGGTCCGCCCCTCTTACGATGCCGAGGGTGGCACGGGTCCCTGGAGGAGCAGCCGTTCGCCTTTGCTGAAGCAACTGCCGCCATGCTTGGACGCAAAGGCGCATTGCCTGC
>Ga0255347_1000134_pt1 | contig 139725 bp, 142 predicted proteins | sample wastewater_treat_2_FD_192479 | JGI IMG/M metagenome (GOLD analysis project Ga0255347, IMG submission 192479) | Wastewater microbial communities from Lulu Island WWTP, Vancouver, Canada - plant24 | ecosystem: Engineered > WWTP > Wastewater > Unclassified | place: Canada: Vancouver, British... | reverse complement strand
CAAAATTAAATAGGTTAGAATTACTAGAAGAGAGAACTAAATTGTTAGATAAATTGAACAAGGTTGGGTAACACTAATTTTGATCTAACGATGCCAGTTCGGTAACATTCTATTTTGATCTAACGGTGCTTTTTGAAAAGGAGGTTACCTTGTGCATTTTCCCTTATTACACATGGACTATATATATTTTTCTTATATATTTTAATTTGCTACAAGACAACTTAACGAAATAGCCCTCTAGCATGTTAAATCTTTTGACAAAAACACATATAGTCCTTTATCTTCCGACGAAAATGCACAAGGTAACCTCACTCACTCACTCCCCACCCAACTACTTAACCCCCTTTATCACAACAGAGTCTCCCAACAACTCAATATTCTGTATACTCTTCCCCAGGAAATTATTCTCTATCACCAACAACAACCCATCACTAAACCCCTTGTTCATCTCCCCCAAAAACCTTCTTACCACATCCTTTGGAACTCCTATATCTCCAATGTAAACATTTCTCGAATACAACTCTGCTGTCTCCCTCTCATCCTTAACAATATCAACCCCAATCCAAGGGAACTGCAAAACACCAACCTTTGGATGAATATATACCTTCCACATTCCCCTTTCAGAAGTTAAACACATATCTTCGACCTGTACCGTATCACTTTCCTTAATCGAATTTCGCAAAATCGACAATAACTCTTTTCTAGTAAATGTCATGAACTCTGTTTTCCCTCCAGATAATACAAAGTTTTTCACCCTGTCAACTATGTTGATTTCATCATCATAATCATCATCACTTGTACAGGTAAGATTCTCTCTGTTCGCAAAAAAAGTGCTCTTCCAAGAGAAGTATCTAATGGACAGATACCCAATCGAAAAGACAAGCAAAAACAATATTACAATTAGTAGAACTTTGAATATCTTCATTTCAACCTCCTTAACATCTTACTCCACAACCCTTTAACCTTCTCTTCAAAGAATTCAACTTCATTAATATTAAAAACTTTGGAACCTAACCAATATGAAAGTATGCCGTAAATAGATACGACTCCCGTAAGCACAATAACTGCCCATGTTCTGCTTGTATCCAACTTGAAGTCAAACAATTTGAACATTAAATACATCCCTAGAATCATCAAGAGAGTATTAAGTACTTTTTTTAACAATGGCTTAACAGTATCCTTGTAGGTTGTAACTTTCATCCTTTTGTTTAAGAAAAGAAGGAGAAGAACAACCTCAATGAAAGATGCAATACTCATACTTAATGACAGTCCACCAACAGCCATCTCTGATGTACCTCTTGTTGTCGACCAACGTGCGAAGTCATGAAAGAAGGATTTTAGCACTTCAACAAAGCCACTCCCACTAGCATGAGATATCTGCTCAACCATCTCAAGAAGTATTGGCCTCCAGTCATAGTAATGACTAAAGAAGTTAGTAAGGAAATATGCAAGTAATATGTTTGTTAAAATACCAATAGCAACAGGAATAAGTGGTAACCAAGTATCTTTGAGAGCATAGTATGCCCTCAATATTATCTGCGCTATTGTCTGCCCAACAATTGAGATAGCTAAGAGTCCCAAACACCAAGCAGTAAGACGAGTACCAGTCCAGTCAAATTCACCGACTCCATAGACCAATCTAACAATGGGAAGCCTGAGAACTACTAGAATTGCAACAATCGGCAACACTAAAAACAATGATTGCTGTAGAGATTGGTTAAATAGTCTGCGAAATCCTTTCTCATCATCAGAGTGCTCCGCCAACTCTGGTAATGTTACCTGCGCTACAGCACTTCCTACAATATTAACTGGAAACATATGTAAACTTAATGCAAACTTGTATGCACTAAGAGCTCCTGGTGCTAGTGTAAAACTAATAAAGGTATTAACTATTACATTCATCTGCTCTCCCAATATTGCAATAGTTCTTGGGAATGCGGTTTTTAATGCCTTCCATATCTTTGCATCTTTGAATGCAACTACTAGATTGTCAAAAGAAGGTTTAATCTTTGTAGTAAAATGTTTCTTGAGGCTTGGTATCTGAACTATTAGGTGAAGCAAAGAACCTAGGACGGCGGCGATTGCTATCCCCGTTACTCCCATATCGAACACTGATACAAATATGATAGAGCCGACTATCATGGCTAAATCGTAGAATAGTGGTGCTAGAGAAGTTACAAAGAACTGTCTTCTAACCTGTAGATACCCAGTAATGATGCTACTAATTCCTAAAAGTATTGGGGATAGTAAAAGTATACGAGTTAGCTTAATGAATAGTTCTAAGTCTTGTAATTCTAGTCTAGAAGTAATCCCTAGAAAGGTTTGTGCCCTATCAGAACCGATTAATACATGAGCAATTTGAGGAGTGAATATTAAGAAGATTAGAGATGCTAGGAGAATTATTGTTCCTACAACTATCACTAGGTTGCTAAAAAACTTGTGTAGCTTCTCTTCTCCATCTTTGTGAAAGACTTCTGCTAACAGAGGAATGAATGCAGCATTTAATGAGCCAGCAACTGTAATCATGAATAGTGTGTCTGGTATGGTAAATGCCGCCCAGAAGATATCTAACTCATGTGAAGTACCAAAGAGTTGTGCTATCACCCTTAGTTTTAAGAATCCTAATATCTTTGTAATGAAAAGTATTACCATTACAACATAGACACTGTTCTTTTTCTTTGTTATCTCCAACATTGAGTAAAAACTTTTTGGTTTAATGTTTGAATATCATAAATCATAGTACATTTTTTATCAATTGATTAAAATAGATAAAAATACTGTTACCCAAATATTGAAAGAAGGTTTGAGGATACAAGAGAATACACGAACCTTTGGTAACACCTGTTTTTATCTAATAGATGATTTAACCTCCCGTTCATATTTGTATATTAAAATATATATATGCCAACTCTACTTGACATTATATTCCCTAAATCTTGCACAATATGCTCTAAGCATGGAGAATATCTCTGTGATAGATGTAAGAGGTTATTCAAAAAAACAATTCCTGAATGCTACATCTGTAGAAGAATCTCTGGAGGATATACTACTCATTCTAAGTGTATGAAGGAGTATTCTTTAGATTCTGTTGTAGTATTGTGGGAATACAACAAATTAAGCTCTACCCTATTAAAGAGATACAAGTATGGATTGGCAACAGATATTGAGAATGTTTTGGATGAATTGGTCAAAGAAAGACTAGAGGAGATTGCAAGTTTTAAGCCTAAGGACAGGTCTTTGTGTATACCCGTACCAGTATCACATGCACGATTAAGAGAGAGAGGTTTTAATCAGACGGAAGATATTACAAGAGGTGTTTCTGACTTTTTAGGTACAAGATTTGCTAAAGATGTTGTGTACAGAAGAGATGGGAGTGATGTTCACCAATCTTTGTTAGATAAAGGAGAGAGGGTTGGACATAGGATAGATTTTTACATTAACAATTATGATTTACTAAAAGATATTGATGAGGTTATAGTTGTTGATGATGTTATTACTACTGGTAGTACTATTGAACAGATATCTAAGGTTATTAAATCAATTAAGAAAGATATCAAGATTAGAGGTGTTTGTCTTTTTAGAGGTAAGCCTTATTACAAAAAAGAAACTAAACAAACATAACTATTCATACCTCAACACCTCAGTTGGTTTTACTTTCAAAGGCTTCTTAGAAACTAGATAAACCAAAAGTAGAACTAACCCAATAATTATTACATTTAACAACATTGACCTTCCAAAATCAAAATCTAATTTCTGATTAATAGCAAAACCAAATATCGCCTCACCATACTTATTAATTACCTCACAAGCTACAAAAGACATGAGTGAGGCAAATGCAGATGTAATCACTGTCATCACCCCATACTCTAACAATACCATCCACACTACTTCTTTCTGTACAAAACCCAAAGTCTTGTAAATTGCAAAATCCCTTCCTCTACTTGTCACATCTAAAACAGTAACAATTACAATTAGAATAATTCCAACTAACAAAGCTAGAGATGCAATACTAACAGAAAATCTTACCATCACATCCAAAATCATATTCATCTCTTCCTCTATTCTAAATGAACTCTCTATTAGTGTATTAGGTAACTTACTTACTTCGTTATAGAAAGATTTATAATTCTCATCCTTTACATTCAACCAAAATTCTTTAACATATTTATCTATTCCTAAACTATTGAATTTTTCTTTAGAAATAAATCCTCCTGATGGCAAATATTTAATAGAACCACCTTTATACTCTGGCATCTCGTAAAGACCAGTAACAGGTATCTTTGTTTCTTCTCCATTTATTACCAAAGTAACTATATCTCCAATCCTATACCAACCCATATCTTCAAAAGACATGATTTTCCCATCTTCTGTCTCAGTTACTGTTCCAATATTACCTTCAACCATATACTCTTCATTATTTCCCACCTCAAGTGCAATCATACCTGACATGTCCCCTTCTACAATTTTCAACCTATCACCTAACTCTTCTAGATCTACACCAACAATTTCAGACAGAATACCACTCCTCTTATCTAACTTAGCCTTATACATTACAAAACCATTCTCAACTTCTTTCATCTCCAATATTTTACTATCATCCATATTACCCTCTATCAAAGATGTAACTACAACATTTGTATCAGCTTCTACCTCTTCATATCTATTCTCATACTCCCCACTTGCAGTATCCATCATAAGCATAATGAAATTAACAGTAAACATACCGATAAAAATAGCAACCATAGCAAATATAATTCTCTTGTAATTCTGTTTCAAACTATCCCATGCAAATTCTACAAAGTTATGACTTCTTACAGAAATTTTTAATATTAAGACAAATATAAATCTAAATAATAAAGAGAAAAGAAGAAGTGCAATGGATACTAAAGCAACAGCACCTATTCCATAAAGGAAAGACTTTGTTAAAAAGATACTAATTCCACAAAAAAGAAGTCCTACTATTATAAATCTTAGAATTGTTTTACCTTTCCTATCCTCTCTCTGTCCAATATCCATATCTTTCAAAGCATAGGTAGGTTTTAACTCTGCTACATTACTAATGGAAATATATGCAAATATAATGGAAGAGATAATACTAACAAGAAGAGAGAGTCCTACTGCTGTCCAATTAAAATCTTTATTTAGCCCCAACACAGCCATCTCTCCTGTACTAATTATTCCAACTAAATATCTAAAGAAAATAAATCCTAAGAAAACACCAACAACGCTACCAATCACAGAAATCAGAGCAACTTCACTTAACAACATTATTGAAATATCATCTTTGGTAAAACCAATAGATTTCATAATACCTATTTCTTTTCTTCTTTTGATAATGATTGTATTAACTGCACTTGCAATACCAAAACTACCTACAAACAATCCTAATACACTTAAACCTTTGATAAGAGTAATGACTTTTTCAGAACTTTTAGTATTATCCTCTGCAACACCTTTCACATCCCAAGTACTGATTGTATACTCACTCCCTTCAGGAAAAGCACTTGCAATTTCAATTTTCACTTTATCAAAATCACCTCTGACTATATCAGCATAGAATGTATATGCTTTTTCACCTTTTATTAAATCTTTGTTTACATAAATATTATGAGCAGTGCTAGAAGTTGAATCTACAATTCCAATCAATTTCAGCTGATGCATTTCATACATATCAGAAGAGTAAATAACGAATGTGTCCCCAATATTAAGGTTCTCCATTTTTACAAGGGTCTCAGATAGTACTGCACCATTATTAACTTTCTCCAACTCAGTAAAAGAGAAATTTGGAGTTAATATCTTCTTAACACCCTCAAGTGGAAATCTACTATCTTCATACCCCACAAGATTTACATATTGAGCTTTACCTGTTCCAAAATTATACGAACTGTAATTGTACGGTACACTTGTATATGTAAATTCTTTGAGTTTACCGTCTTTCTTCATCTCTTCTAATCTGTTTTTTACTAGATTGAAACTTTCTTCTGTCTTTTCAATTGGAGTTATAGCGATATCTCCACCAACAGAACATCTTGGATTTTCATCAAAAGCATCTTTAAGAGTACCTGAGAGAGAAAGCAGAGACATTACACATAATGAAGAGAACATTACAGAGAGAGAAATTATTACAGCAACAGTACCTAGATATTTAATTGATGATTTTGTTTTTTCAAAAAAGAATTTTATTTTATTCATTTGTAATAATGCCATCAGAAATATTAACTACTCTATCTGCTAACTTAGCTATTTCTTCATTATGTGTTGCCATTATTATTGTAAGATGCATATCCTTGTTAATTTTTAGTATTAAATCCATAATTTCTTCTCCTGTTTTTGCATCAAGATTTCCTGTAGGTTCATCTGCAACAAGGATTTTAGGATTATTTATCAATGCTCTAGCTATTGCTACCCTCTGTTGTTCACCTCCTGATAGCTCTCCTGGTTTATGTATTTCTCTGTGAGATAGTCCAACCATATCAAGTAGTTTTTTTGCCCTTTCATCTATCTCTTTGGAAGTTAGTTTGTTTTTACCTGCATAGAGAGGTGCTTTTACATTTTGTATTGCATTAAGACTAGGAATTAGATTGTATGCCTGAAACACTATTCCTACATTTTCATTCCTAAATCTAGCTAGTTCATCTTCTTTCTTTTTGGAAATATCTTGACCGTATATATAGATTTCTCCTGATGTTGGAGAATCTATACCAGCGAAGATACCTAAAAGTGTAGATTTCCCAGATCCTGATGGTCCCATTAAAGCAATGAATTCATCATCTGCTATTTGAAGATTTATACCTTTTAATACTTCTACTTTGTTTTTGTTTAAGTCAAACGACTTTGTTATATTTTTTAATTGAATCATATGTATGTGTAATTAAATAATAGTGGATGATAACAGTTAGAGATGGTTGCAACCACCAATTTACAGTTGCTTTCAGTAAACTTGAGGTTGCCATTTAAGAGAAAAGGGAGGCTTTTAACCTCCCTTGAAGAATCTATTTGAAGAAATATTACTCTACAACCTCTCCCTCTTTTACATCTTCTGATTTTTCTTTATCATCATCCTTCTCTTTCTTCTCATCTTTCTCCTTATCATCCTTTTTTTCTTCAGATTTAGCAGCTTCTTCATACATCTTTGTTCCTATCTCTTGCATTACATTAGATAGTTCCTCAGACTTTTTATCTACCTCATCCAAATCAAAGTCATCTTTTGAGATAATTTCTTTTAGTTTATCAACCTTCTCCTGAATATCCTTCTGTTTATCTTCATCAATCTTCTCCTTATTATCCTTTACAAACTTCTCTGCACTAAAGCAAAGTGTATCTGCATTATTCCTCTTCTCCGCTCTCTCCTTCTTCTTTTTGTCTTCCTCTGCATTCTTCTCTGCATCTTTTACCATCTCATCAATCTCACTATCACTTAAACCAGTAGAAGCTGTAATGGTAATCTTCTGCTCCTTCTTTGTTGCAAGGTCAACTGCCTTTACATTAAGGATACCGTTAGCATCGATAGAGAATGTAACTTCAATCTGAGGCACACCTCTAGGTGCAGGAGCTATACCGTCAAGCATGAATCTACCTAATGTTTTGTTGTCTGCAGCCATCTCTCTTTCTCCTTGTAGAATATGAATCTCTACACCAGGTTGATTATCTGCTGCTGTTGAGAATATCTGTTTCTTCTCTACTGGAATAGTTGTATTTCTATCAATTAGTTTTGTCATAACGCCACCTAATGTTTCAAGACCTAATGAAAGAGGTGTAACATCAAGAAGTGTAATATCCTTAATATCGCCACCTAATACTCCTCCCTGAATTGCAGCTCCGGAAGAGACAACCTCATCTGGGTTTACTCCTTTGTTTGGCTCTTTACCAAATATTTCTTTAACTTTCTTCACAACTGCTGGCATTCTTGTCATTCCACCAACTAAGAGAACTTCATCTATATCCTTCTTATCTAAATCTGCATCTTTAAGTGCTTTCTCACATGGTTTCTCTGTCTTATCTATCAAATCTGCAGTTAGTTTCTCCAATTGAGACCTAGTCAAAGTTTCCTTTAAGTGCTTTGGACCTTTATCCGTAGCTGTGATGTATGGAATATTCACCTCTGTTTCCTCACTCGTAGAAAGCTCTATCTTTGCTTTCTCTGCACCCTCCTTCAATCTCTGAAGTGCTGTCTTATCACCCCTCAAATCCATTCCTTCTTTCTTCTCAAACTCATCTGCAAGATAGTCAATGATTTCTTGATCAAAGTCATCACCTCCTAAGTGTGTATCTCCATTAGTAGCAAGAACCTCAAATACTCCATCACCCATTTCAAGAATTGAGATATCAAATGTTCCACCACCTAAGTCAAAGACTGCAATCTTCTGATCCTTTTTATCATCAAGACCGTATGCTAATGCAGCTGCAGTTGGTTCGTTTACAATTCTTTTAACCTCAAATCCTGCAATCTTACCAGCATCCTTTGTTGCTTGTCTCTGAGAGTCATCGAAATATGCAGGGACTGTAATTACAGCCTCTTTTACTTCTTCTCCTAAGAATTCTTCTGCATCCTTCTTCATCTTTGCAAGAACCTTTGCAGAAATCTCTTGTGGTGTATACCATTTATCTCCCATCTTTACCTCAACACCACCACTCGATGATTTTCTCATTTCAAATGGAAGCAGTTTTGTATCTTTCTGAACCTCCTTGTCACTCCAAGACCTACCAATCAATCTTTTTACAGAATATATTGTACCTTCTGGGTTGACTACTGCCTGATTCTTTGCAGGAGTTCCAACTAAAATCTCACCTTTATCATCTTCTGCAACAATCGAAGGAGTTAATCTACTCCCTTGAGCATTAGAGATAATTGTAGGTTTACCACCCTCCATAACTGCCATTACAGAGTTGGTTGTTCCTAAGTCTATACCTATTATTTTTGACATATATTTTATATTAAAAATTTAATTTCTATTTAGACACAACAACTTTGGCATCTCGTATAACTGTGCCATCGAGTGTATAACCAGGTTGAATTACCTCAATAATCTCTCCTGTTTTCCCTCCTTCTACAGTTGCAAGAGCCTCATGTATAGATGCATCAAACATATCTCCCACTTCTGGAAGATATATTTTCAAACCTATACCTTCAAGTGCCTTACTAATTGATTCAAATGTAGCAACAATACCTTCTAACCATGCCTTCTCTTCAGCATCTGGATTAAGATTCTTTGAACTATCTATTGCTAGTTTCATAGCATCTAGTGAAGGCATCAATTCTTCAGCTAAAGACTTCTTCATCTGAAAGAATGATATCTGTTGTCTCTTCTCACTACTTGCTAGAAGATTATGATAGTCGGCCAATGCTCTCTTGAGTTGATTCTCAACAACCAACTTCTCATCCTCTACTCTATCTATTGTAAGAGCTAACTCCTGTATCTGCTTCTCTAAATCTTCACAGTTGCACTGTTTTTCAATTTTGCCATTTTGATCCTTGTTCTGTTTCATTACATTATTTATCTACAAATTATCTCCATCCAGCAATGGATGATTCTAAGGCTTTCTTAACCTCTGCTAGAGCAGGTAAAACAACTGAGTAATCCATTCTCTTCGTTCCAATTACACCCACATATGCTTCCTCCCTATCCCAGAAAGGAATTCTTGTGAATGCAACTGCTGCATCTGACAAATCTTTAATTCCTAATTCTTTCCCAATTATTAATGACACACCAGAAGCCGAATACTTGCTTGTTAATTCTCTTAAGAAAGTATCATCTTCCAAGATACTAAATATTGTCCTTAATCTTTCAATATTTTTGAATTCACTGTTTTTAAGTAGCTGAGAAACTCCCCAGTATCGAATCTCTCCGTCTAGAATCAAAAAGACAAGGCAATCTGTTTCTTTTGACAAAAGTTCCAGAATCTCCTTTACCAAAACATTCCTATCAAACCTATCCCTATATATCCCCTGCCTAATCTCAACACTAACTAATGGATTAAGCTGATTGTTTGTCATCACATTAGATACATAGAGTCTAAGAGCTTGGTCGGTAGGAACTCTACCTGAAGATATATGACTCTTCTCAAGAAGACCCAAATCCATCAACTTAACCATTTCATTACGAATTGTTGCAGAGCTAACACCTAAATCATATTTCTCAACCAAAGCTAGAGAACCAACTTCTTCTGCCTCTCGCATAAACTCCTTTATCACCGCAGTAAGAATCTCTCTTTGTCTCTCTGTTAAATCCATTTTTAGCAATTCGTCAAGTTATCTGCTAAAAGTATATTACAAGCAATCAAGACTGTCAAGTGCTAAAAGAAATCCCCTATGATATACTTCGCTTAATGGAAAAAGAACTAATTAAACCTAATACAGAAGATTTCTTTGAAATCAATGAGGTAATTACAAACAATATCATTCAAGAACATCCTAGACTCTTTGTACCATTCACACTTGAAGACAGAAGTAATGTTGGGGTATTGTTTCAAGGAAGAAGATTTGAACAGGAAACAAACCCTGTCCTTCCTCCTTTCGAATATATTGTCGTTTCAAAATATGGACTCACCCTCTTTAACTGTTCATATACTCCAATACCTCTTGAGTGGGAAAGAGTAAAAAAGAGTGTTGAGTACTTAGTAGAACATAGTCATGGAGAAATACTTGAGGATTTCCTTATCTCCAGTTGGCAACGAATTCCTTCAACAAGAAAAACAAAAGGATTAAAAAAGTTAAAGATGAATATAAGGAGTGTTTTGGTAAATGGTGTGCATTTGGAGAATGGATTAGAACCTTTCTACAATGCGATAACCAAAGAAGCCTTTACTGAGTAGCTTTATCATTTGATTTTGTCTACACACCATTCTTCTTTTATACTGACATCACAGATTTACTACCCCAATCTTGTATTAACTTTTTATTAAAAACCTACATGAACCCAGAAATTCTCAATGAAAGAAATTGTGACCATGAAAGAAATTTCAAGCATTCTTTAGAAAACCAACTTACTGTAGAAGAATATCTAAGGGCTACAGAAAACCCTTTGTATATTGGAGAAACAGAAGTACAAGCACTTCTAGATATTTTCTCATCAGAAGAAGATATTGAGGAGGAGAAATAAAAAAGTATAAGTATTGCTACAAACCCATTTATCTGATATACTTCTAGTCGCAATGGAAAAAATACTATTTCTCGAAAGAGATATTAATGGAAAAAAGAATAAGGTTTTGAGAGAGGAAGGATTCATTCCTGCAGTTGTGTATAATGCGAAGACTGAATCCAAGAATATAATGATTGACTCCTCTACTGCTCAGAGAATAACTAGAGAAGCAACTTCTACCACCATTTTTGATGTAGAGTTAGAAGGTAAAGCATTTAAGGCTCTTGTTAAGGAAATTGATTATGACCCTGTTACTGACGATTTAAGACATATCGCATTCTTTAGTGTAGATGAAACAGCAGATATGGTATTTACAATTCCATTCGAACTTGTTGGTGTTGCACCTGCAGTAAAGAATAATCTTGGTGTTTTGATTCAAGTATTAAATGATATTGAAGTAAGATGTAAGGTTAGTGAAATCGTTCCTTCTATCCACGTCGATATCTCTAAATTAGAGCATCCAGGACAGTCAATCGGTGTAGATGAGTTGAATATTCCAGAAACCCTCGAAATTATGAATGAAGACTTAAAGAATGCCACTGTTGTTACAATTACTGAGTTACAATCAGAAGATGCATTCAAGTCCGAAGCTACAGAGGAGGGTGAAGTTGCAGAAGGAGAGGAAGATGCCTCTGCAGAAAAAGGTGAGGACACAGCAGAAGAGGTTGCAGAATAACATTAGAAACAACTAAATGATTAGCGTAATAATAGCATCATTTAAGGAACCTAAGACCATCGGTCGATGTATATCTTCAATTGCAGATAAGAAGTATTCGGGTATTCCAAACGATTTTGAAATTCTCCAAGTATCTCCAGATAAAGAGACTTTGGATGCTGGAATGAGAGAAGCGAAGAAGTACAGGTTAGGCAAAAAATATATCCAGATAAAAGACCCTAAGAAAGGTAAACCGTATGCTCTTAGGATGGCTTTTAAGAAAGCAAAAGGTGATATATTCATACTTACAGATGGAGATACATATTTTGAGAAAGAGGCTGTAAAGAAACTTTTAGAACCTTTTGAGAATGATAAAGTCGGAGGAGTAAGTGGTAGGCCTGTATCGCAGGATAAAAGAGATAATATATTTGGATATTGGGGACACCTACTTTCTGATTCTGCACATCACAGGAGAATAGATACTAAGGAGAAAGTAGCAAAGAAAGAGTATTACATGAGCAAAACAACATTTTTCCCAATGAGTGGATATATTATGGCTGTAAGAAATATTGGTATTAAGCTACCAACAAATGCTCTTTCTGATGATGCATATATGTCATATTACATCAGAAACAAAAACTTAGAGATAGCATATGCTCCTAAAGCTATATGCTATGTTAAATACCCTACTAACCTCAAAGATTACATGAAGCAAAAGGTTAGGTCTTTGGGTGGTTTTACACAATTAAAACAGATGGGTATTTTTAAGAAGGATAAGCAGTCTAGGAGTTTTTGGATAGAGTTACAATATACTGGATTTGTGCTTAGATATGCCAAGAATTTCAAAGAGTTCATATGGTCATTGTTACTCTTCCCTACTAGATTAATTACATGGATAAAGATATTCTGGGAGAGAAGTATTCTTAGAAAAGATATGCCTAAGAGTGGATGGGAGAGAATTGAGAGTACAAAGTAAATTACTCTAAAAACCAATAATCATCATCTAAAATATAGTATCTTGCTTTCCCTTGTCCAATAGGTTTAATAATACCTTTGTCTCTTAATGTCTTAAAATCTTTAATCCTTGTAGATTTAGCCCTTTTACTAATATCATAATACTCACTAGATGATATTGAACCATTATCCTTAAGATATTCTACTATCTTCTTCTCATGTGATTCTAATCTCTCTTTGTATCTAGGTAAATCTTTCTTAACTCTATTCAATTCATCTAAAATCCCTTCAACAAAATATTCTAACCACTCTGTAAAGTCTAAATCATTGGCTATATCATAATAGTTACCAATAACTCCTACTTTTCGAAAATACTTAGACACATCTTTGTTGTAGTAATTTTCAAAACTAAACAGAGGAAATGTATTTATACCTAATTTTGCAAGAAGGGTTTTAGTAACTAATCTTGTAGTCCTTCCATTACCATCCATAAATGGATGAATTACAACTGATTGTTTGTGAAAAATACCTGCTAAAATCAAAGGGTCTATCTTTCCTTCTGATTTATTTACGAAATCTATTAACTCTTTCATCAACTTTTTTACATCTTTTGCATCAGGAGGCCAATATATTGTTTCTCCTGTTAATGGATTATTCACAAATACTGGTTCTCTCCTATACTTCCCTCTATATGAAGCAGGAAGTAAACCTTTTGTAACAATACCTTGTATCTTACATATTAGTTTATCTGAAAGAATTAAATCATTATTCTTCTTAATTTCTTCATTTAACATTACTACAACATCATTATAGTTAATTACTTCTTTCTCGGTATCCTTAATGTTTCTAGGTTCTGTTTTAAGAATTGTTTTTACATCTGTGAGTGATAATGGATTACCTTCTATTTTAGTAGAGGTAAAAGAAGAGAGTATCCTAGCTTTTTTCTCTAAGTTAAAAAGTACTGTTTCAGTAAATTGTTTACTATTTAATTCCCCTATTAACTCTCCAACCTTGTGTATGTTGATTAGGAGGGAATCACTTAGAGTGTATTTGGGATTAAACATAGTTGGATTATAGTCGTATTATGGTCGATTGTCAATTATTACAAAAAAAAAAGAGAGGCTATTACACCTCTCCTCCCAATCCTATTTTAATATGAATACTACCACCTAAAGTGTGCAAATGCTTTGTTAGCCTCTGCCATTCTCTCTACCTCATCTTTCTTCTTTGTTGCATCACTCTCACCTTTGTATGAATCTACTAATTGGTTCATAAGGATAGTATCAAATGCTTGTCCACCTTTCTTTCTAGAAGCATCAACAATCCATCTAACTGCTAATGTTTCCTGTCTTCTTGGTGAAACTGGCATAGGAACTTGATAGTTAGCACCACCTACTCTTCTTGCTTTAATCTCAAGTGCAGGTCTAACATTATCGATAGCTTTGTTTACAAAAGCTACAACATCTTTCTCCTTTACTGCTTCTGCACCCTTCTCTACTGCATCGTATACAAGCTCTTCTGCTAAAGCCTTCTTCCCATCCTGCATAACTTTACTAATGAAGCGAGCAATGATTGGATCAGAATACTTCCTGTCAACCTTTATTGCTCTTCTTTTTGCTCTTTTACCTCTCATATATATATCTTTTAATTAAAAACTATTTTTCTGCTTCTTCTCTCTTAACACCATATTTTGACCTTGCTTTCTTTCTTCCTTTAACTCCTGCTGCATCATACTTACCTCTTACAACTACATATTTAACACCAGGTAAATCTCTCTTTTTACCTGCTTTAAGTAGAACAACTGAGTGCTCTTGCAGATTATGTCCTTCACCAGGAATATATGCAGTTACCTCAATTCCATTAGACATTCTAACTCTAGCAACTTTTCGTAGTGCTGAGTTAGGTTTCTTAGGTGTCATTGTTCTTACCTGAAGACATACACCCCTCTTAAAAGGATTTGCTACCTTCTTGTATCTATTCTTCAAAGGATTGAAGTTCTTAGCAAGATGAATATGCTTCGTCTTCTTCTTTGTAGATTTTCTAGGTTTTCTTACTAATTGGTTTATCGTTGGCATAGTTCGTATTATATAACAAAATCAATTAAATTTGAAGCTCTTCTAATTCTTCCATATTCTCTATCTCTGCAGAGTCACCAACAGGGATTGTTCTACCGATAATGACATTCTCTTTCATACCTCTGAGATAGTCTTCTTTACCTAATATTGCAGCATCTGTTAAGACTCTTACTTGTTGCTCAAAAGACATTGCAGAGAGGAAGCTTTCTGTATTAAGAGATGATGTCTTGATACCATACAACTTAGGAACTATTAGAGCTTTGTTCTTTCCTTCTTTTACTAACAGGTCATTATTAACATCAGCCATGAATCTGTTTACAAGTGAACCTATTAAGTATGATGTATCTCCAGAGTTTATCACCTTTGCTAATCGTACCATCTGTCTGAGAATAATTTCGACATGGATATCATCAATTGGTACACCTTGTTCATTGAATACTTTCTGAACACCATCTAAGATATATCTCTGTGCAGTGGTAATATCAGAAACTTCGGCTAATTTCTTAGGATCAAGAGAACCTTCTGTTAATTGAGTCCCAGCCTTTACTTCACTTCCATCATCTACAAGAATACCAATTCCTGGTAATACTGAGAGCGTTTCCTCTGCTTTCATCTCTCCATCAACAGTTAAGACTCCACCCTCTAAATGAATCTTTCCATCAAATGGTGCTTGTTTTTCTGCCTCATCAGAATCGATATATATAACTTGGCCCATTTTTACTTCCTGTCCGTTTTCAACAAGAATACTCTTTGCTTTAGATACGATATAGTGTCTGGACATCTTCTTAGAACCAGTAATCACTATCACAGCAGATTCATCTTCTGCAATATCAATATGTACCTTTCCATCAATGGATGCCATAGAGGCTTCTGCTTTTGGTGTTCTTGCTTCAAATAGCTCTTCAATTCTTGGAAGACCTTGTGTGATATCAATCTTCTGTACACCTCCCTTATGGAATGTCTGCATAGTCATCTGTGTACCTGGCTCTCCAATACACTGAGCAGCAATCACACCAACTGCTCTTCCCATTGCGATTTCTTTGTTGTTCTCAAGATTCAATCCATAGCATTTCTTACACATACCAAGAGGTGACTTACAAAGTAGTGGTGTCCTTACAAAGACTTCTTCTACTCCTGCCTCTTCAATCTTCTCTGCAATCTCTTGAGTGATAATCTCATTCTTCTTTCCAACTGTCTCTTTTCCGATAACAAGGTCTTGTGCTAATACCCTACCATATACTCTTTCCTTGAACCCAATTCTTCTGTCATCACTTCTTCTAATTGCAAAACCTTCACCATCATAGCCACAATCATCTTGTCTAATAATGACATCGTGAGCAACATCAACAAGTTTTCTTGTTAAGTAACCAGATGAGGATGTTTTAAGTGACCTATCTGCAATACCTTTTCTACCACCGTTTGCAGCTACAAAGTATTCAAATGCACTTAGACCATCTCTGTAGTTACTCTTAATTGGCATAGCAACAAGATTACCTCTTGAGTCTCTAACAACACCTTTGATTGTTAGAACCTGTCTTGCCTGAATCTTACCACCATTACCACCAGACTCTACCATCTGATAGATGGAGTTGTTCTTAGGTAACTTCTCCCATGCCATATCTGCAATTTCATTTGCAAAGTCATCCCACATGTTTGTAGAAAGATTTACCTTCTCTTTCTTTGTCATAAGGCCTTGTAAATAGTTCTCCTGTAACTGTTCATCCTTATCTTCAATCTTCTTAATTTCAGAATCTAAATCAAAATCTACATTACAATCCTCCATTGCAAAGGAGAATGCTAAATCTGTTGCATATTTGAAACCTAGGAGCTTCATATTATCCAAAAGCTCAACAACTTCTGATAGCTCTTCTACATTCTTAATGTTGTCAATAATCTTCTTAATCTCACTATTATTAATCTGTTTGTTAATGAATGGATAATTTTCTGGAAGAATTTCATTAAAGATTACCCTTCCGACAGAAGTATTGATTGTCTCTCCTTTTACTCTTACAACAATTTCTTCATTAATTGTAATGTCATCTCTCTCAAATGCCTTGACTGCTAAATCTGCATTAGCAAAAATCTTTGGGCTCTCACTTTCAACAAGGTCTGTCATCATGTAGAAACCAATTAACATATCTTTTGCTAGCGCTGCTAAGACTTGACCGTTTGAGATATTTACAACGTTTAAGGATGACATCATCTCCTTCTTAGCTTCTTCAATTGCTTCATCGGTTAGAAGAATATGGACTGCCATCTGGTCTCCATCGAAGTCTGCATTGAATGCTTTACATACTAGTGGATGAATTCTAATTGCCTCACCTTCAACAAGTCTAGGATAGAAGGCCTGCACACTATATTTATGTAGTGTTGGCGCCCTATTTAACAATACTGGCTTGTTCTTAATGACTTCTTCTAGTAAGTCCCAAATTACTGCCTCACCTTCTTCAATCATCTCTTTTGCAATTCTTACATTTGGAGCTAATTCTTTATCCAAAAGCTTGAAGATTACAAATGGTTTGAACATCTCTAGTGCTACTGATTTTGGAATACCACACTGATCAAACTTAAGACTTGGGTCTCCATCGATAACGGCTCTTCCTGAGTAGTCGACTCTTTTACCTAACAAGTTCTTTCTGAAAATACCTTTCTTTCCTCTTAAGTCATCTGTTAATGATTGATATGGTAATCTCTTACTATTCATCATTGGTTTAGATGGTCTATGTGAGTTGTCTATCAAAGCATCTACTGCTTCCTGTAACATCCTCTTCTCATTTCTCAAGATGACATCAGGAGCTCCAATCTCCATCAATCTCTTCAACCTATTGTTTCTGTTAATAATTCTTCTGTACAAATCATTAAGGTCTGAAGTTGCAAACTTACCTCCTGAGAGAGGAATAATTGGTCTTAGCTCTGGTGGAAGTACTGGAAGTGTTCTGATAACCATCCAACTTGCATCCATTCCATTCTTTAAGAAACCCTCAAGATATTGCATTCTTCTGATTGTTGCCAATCTCTTCTCACCTTTCTCTTTCTCCAATTTCTTTCTTAATATCTTTAACTCTCCTTCTATATCCAAATTCTTGAGTAATTGCTCTATCGCTTCTGCACCCATCTGTGCATCAAAAAATACAAGGTCTCTATCCATTAAATCAGAATATTCATCTTCCGAAATGACTGTACCTACTGTCATCTTTTCAATTAATTGGTAGATTCCAGAATACAGAGCTTCAAGTTCCTCTTCTCTCTCTGCATAGTCTCTTCTAACTTTTGCTAAAGCCTGCTTTCTTCTGTGTTCACTCTGACTAATCTTAAGGTCAGAACCCTTACTCTTCTCTTTCTTCAATTCTTTAATCTCTACCTCAAAAGATTCTGCTGTAGCTTCCAACTCTTCCTCTAACTCTTTGTGTAACTCTGCAATCTCCGAATCCTTTAGTGCAATTGCTTTCTCTAAAGATTCTTTCTTCTTCTCATCATCGATACTGATAGTTATGTATCTTGTGTAATATACAACAGAGAGTATCTTTTTATGTGAGATATCTAAAACAATGGACATTTTGTTAGGAATACCAAATGCAAACCAAACGTGTGCAATTGGAATTGCCAAATCTATATGGCCCATTCTCTCTCTTCTTACATCGGAGGTTGTAACCTCAACTCCACACTTATCACAAACAATACCTTTGTATCTAATCTTCTTGTATTTTCCACAGTAACACTCGTAGTTTTTTGTTGGTCCAAAGATTTTCTCGCAGAACAAACCATCAGGTTCTGCTCTAAACGTTCTGTAGTTGATAGTCTCAGCCTTTGTAACTTCACCATATGACCAGTTTAATATCTGGTCTGGAGATGCCAAAGTGATCTTTAAGACATCAAAATTGTCGAACTTATTTTTATTTCTCTTCATTTTGTGCAACCTCCTCTTCTTCAGGTTTTGTTGAAATTAAATCAATATTTAAACAGAGTGCATTCAATTCCTTAACAAGGACCTTGAATGATTCTGGGATATTTACACTCTCAATCTTGTCACCATGGATGATAGCCTTGTATGCTGCTGACCTTCCCTTGATGTCATCTGATTTGATTGTAAGCATCTCTTGTAGTGCATATGGTGCACTGTGAGCTTCTAATGCCCAGACTTCCATTTCTCCAAATCTCTGTCCACCCATCTGTGCTTTTCCACCTAATGGCTGTTGTGATACTGCTGTGTAAGGACCTGTTGATCTGGCATGTACTTTTTCATCAGCGATATGGTGAAGCTTCAATACATACTTCATACCAACAGTTACTTTGTTTGGGAACTTTTTACCAGTTCTTCCATCATACAAGTCAACTCTTTGAGATATGTCCTTTCCTTTTTTCTTTATCTCTGCTTCTAACCACTCCATATTTTCTCCCTCAAAGATTGGGAAAGCCAATCTTTCACCAAGTTCTTGGGCATACTTGCCAAAATGAACTTCTTCTGCTTGACCCATATTCATTCTTTTTAGGAATGTTGGTGTTAGGACAATATCAACAGGTTCTCCATCTTCTGTGAAAGGCATATCTTCAACTGGTCTAATTGCTGCAACTGTATTTTTGTCTCCGTGTCTTCCTGCAATTTTATCTCCAAATCCCAACTTCTTTGTGTTAGCGACCCAAACTTTTACCTGATGTAATACACCTGGTTGTAGTTTGTCACCCCTATCTGCGGAAAGAACAAGGCTTCTAATTACAATTCCTTCTTCACCGTGAGGTATTCTAAGTGAGTTATCTCTAACATCACTTGCGGACTCTCCAAAGATTGCTCTAAGTAATCTCTCTTCTGCTGTTAGTTCTTTCTCTCCTCTTGGTGCAACAACACCTACAAGAATATCTCCAGATTGAACTTGAACTCCAGACCTTACAATGCCTTGTGCATCTAATTTCTGCAATATTCTATCATTTACATGTGGGATATCTGCAGTAATTATTTCTGGACCTAACTCTGTATCTCTAATATCAACGCTATATTCTCTAATATGGACAGATGTTAAAAGGTCATCTCTTACAATCCTGTCTGAAATGATTACAGAGTCCTCGTAGTTGTAACCTTCATAGAACATTAGTGCTGCTCTTAAGTTTGTACCAACTGCAAGCTCTCCATTTATCATACTTGGACCATCTACCAACACATCACCTTTCTTAAATTGCTCACCTGTTTCTAATACTGGCTTCTGAGTAAATGGTGTATTGTCATTACTCCTGTAGAAAGATGTTAATGCATATTCCTTCACCCCATCTTTCTTGTACTTAACAGACATTCTGTTTCCATCTGCATACAAAACCTCACCATCATCTTCTGCAAAAACACCCCATGTTGACTGTCTTGCAACGACCTCTTCCATTCCTGTTCCTACAAGTGGAGCCTCCTGCTTTATCAACGGCACTGCTTGTCGTTGCTGGTTTGCACCAACTAAAGCTCTCATTGCATCATTGTGGGATACAAATGGAACCAATGCCATACCTAAACCTGCTTGCTGGTTTGCAAGAGCATCAATATATGTGACTTTGTTTACATCCTCAAGCAAGAAATCACCTTTGTATCTTACTGGAAGAAGTGTATCCAAGATATTTCCAAACTCATCTCTCTTAATTGTAGCTGCAGAAATGTAGTGTTTCTCCTCGTCCATTGCATCTAAATATTCAATCTCATCTGTTACAAAAGGCCTAACTTCTACCTCTTTTACACTCTTCTCTGCAACAATCTTCTTTGCCAATTTTTCATCAATTAGTTGACCTGCCTTAGCAATTTTCTTTACATCTTCTGCCAATATTCTGTTTAACAAATCTTTTTCTGTATTCTTTACTTTGTTTACAACCTTTCTGTATGGTGCTTCCAAGAATCCAAATTCATTAATCTTTGCTAACATAGCTAACTGAACAACAACACCAATATTTGCAGACTCTGGACTTGTTACTGGGTCAAACTTAGAGTAGTGAGAGTTATGAACCTCTCTAATTGAGAATGTTGCTCTCTCTTTTGCGATACCACCAGGACCACCTGCTGTAACTTTTCTCTTGTTTTCTAATTCGGAAAGAATATTTGCTTGATCCATGAAGCTAGAAAGTGCATTTGCACCAAAGAATGATTGGATTGATGCTGCAATTGGTCGTGTACTTACAAGCATAGAAGGGGTAACCTTTGCATCTTGTCCATACAAACTCATCTTGTCTTTTACATTCTTTTCCAATCTTCTGATTGCTGCATTCATCTGCCTCTCTAAAATCTCACCAACACTCCTAATTCTCCTGTTTCCTAAGTGGTCAATATCATCTGGTTCAACATCCCCATTGTTTAACTGAATCAATCTCTTGACTATCAAAACAATATCACTTGGGTACAAAATCGCCTCTTCTGGATTGTTTACGTCGTATGTTGTGCCAAGCTTTCTGTTTAATTGATACCTACCAATCTTTCCTAAATCAAACTTTCTTGTATTGAAGAAGTTGCTCTTAATATATCTCTCTGCACTCTCCAATGTTACTGACTCATCTGGTCTTAACTTGTTGTAGATGCTAATTACTGCCTCTTCTTTGTTCTTGGAGAAGTCTCTTGCGAGTGTAGATTCAATATATTTGTATTCTTCATGAGTATCTACATCTGCGAATAATTTTCTAATTTCATCATCTGTTTCATATCCAAAAACCCTAAGAAGTTCTGTAATTAAAACCTTAGGTCTCTTTGGAAGAATTCTCATTGAAATGACATTGTGTCTGTTTGTATCTATCTCATACCATGGACCTTTACCAGGCATTAACCTTACTTTGTACAATGTTCTTGTTGGTAATTTGTCAGATTCCTCATACAAAACACCCTCTGCCCTAACAATCTGGTGTGTAACAACTCTTCTTACACCATTAAATATGAAGACCCCATCTTCTGTCATAATTGGAAGGTCTGTAATGAAGATTTCTTGTTCCTTAATCTCACCAGTTTTGTTGTTCATCAACTGTACCTTTCCATATACAGGTACTTCGTATGACAAACCTTTCTTAATTGCCTCATCTATTGTTCTATACGGCTCTCCATATCTGAAATCTTTGAACTCCAAAGTCCACATCTTCTCCATATTGTCCTTTACAGGATTAATCTCGTTAAAGAGATTCTGAAAGCCTTCTTTCTTGAAATTCTCGAAAGAAGCAATCTGAGCTTCAATTAAATTTGGGAACTCGAAGTCTCCAGAGTAACCTAGTCCCAGATTTAATCTCCCAGACTTATTAATTTTTGGTTTTAGCATAGGATTATTTTGTAAGTTATGTTATAACATATTACTTGAATAAAGTAGTATCCAAAAGTTCAAAAAAGAACTATACAACACCACTTTTTAGAACCAACAATCAAGCGACTTTGGGAATTTTATCATACAAGATATCTAAAGTCAACAGTTTTGGGGATATTTTAGGGTTTTTAGAGAGTTAGAATATTTGAGTAGGACTCCTAAGCGTTAAAACAAGGGGAGTCCTACTACTAGACAAAGGTTATTTTATTCTGCCTTCAAAGATAGCCATATGGCAATGTAAAGATGCCAAGGCGAATAATGCTAAAGCATCTATACCTACCAGCACTAATACCAAGGCATAAAGGGGGGACACAGGACTGTTAAAAGAAGCCCAAAACCACAGAGACAATTTAATTATGGCGAAACAGCTTACCCCCATGTATACAATCCACCACAATATTCCCCTTCTCGAGGTAGACATGAACAAAGACATTATGAAAGTCCAAAGCAATAGGACCACACATACGAAAGCTACATACCAATAAATAGCAAAGACCAATGGGAACTTCATCCCTAGGTATGCCAGTAACATCACGAAAACCACAAGAACAAATCTCCAAGGACCAAATCTTTCTTCTTTCATTTTTTCCTCTTTCTCCCCATTGGGGATAATAATTTTTGTTTTTTGTAGCCTATGCTACATACAACCCTCAACATTGGTTAAGAACTCTATGTAGCATAGGAAAAACAAAAATATTTAGGAGAATATAACCTTTGTCTTTTTAATGAGCAATATATCTATATACTAGATATCTATCTACATTATACCACACTACAGGCCTCCCTGTCCATTATAAAAACCATACCCTTTGAAAAATCCCCCATAATACACTATCATATTCTACATATATGCCTAAGAAGAAAAAAGAAAAGCTAACAATCAAAAGTAGTGAGACCCAGATATTCTTTGGAATAGTGGTATTTGTAACAGGTTTAGCTCTAACACTGTCACCATTTGTAACTGAAACTGCTACGATATTTGAAAAGCTAGCATTAATATTTGGATATGGTGCAATACCATGGGGCATTCTTCTAATGTACCTATCCATGTTCCTACTCTTAAAGAACAAGAAGAAGGTTGATGGTAAACAAGCTTTTGGGATATTACTTCTTGCATTGTGCATCTCCATCCTCTTAGCATTCTGGCAAAACAAAGATCAATTAGATAATCCAGAATCACTCATGACCTCATGTGGAGAGGTTGGGAAATATCTACATACAGCGTTAAATGGGGTATTGGGAGGATTGATTGAGATAATAATTGTATTAGTTGTACTGATAATTGGGTTCTCTTTAATTACAGGAACTACATTAGAACAAATTAGAGACTTCATCGAAGGTTCAATTCCAGAGCCTAAGAAAGATGAGGAGGAAAAGGTAGGAGGGATATTAGGATTCTTTAAGAAACTTGGGGAGAAAAAGAAGGTAGACGAGATTAAAATACATGATAGTAATGAACCAGAGGATGACGAGATTGAGCCTTTGATTCAATCAGAACAGGATACTGATAGAAAGATTGAGGAAATTATCAACAAAGATAAAGATGACGATATTGACTTTACTCCAACTCAAGCACAGATTAATAAATACAGGACAGACAATTCAGAAAAGGAGGAAGAACCACAAGCACCTAAATATACTAATTGGGTTTTCCCAAGTATTGATATTCTACAAGAGAAAGAAGTACAGAAGCAAGATGAAAAGCTTTACAAAGAGAAAGCCCTTGTCATACAACGAACTTTGATGAACTTTGGGATTCAATCAAAGGTTGTAGCAATATCTGTAGGTCCTACTGTTTTAAGATTCTCTTTAAGTATTAGTACAGGTACAAAGGTTTCTAAGGTAAAGAATCTTAGCAACGATTTAGCTTTAGCATTAGCATCACAGACAGCATCGTTAAGGATTGAAGCACCAATTCCAGGTACATCTTTTATCGGTGTAGAGATTCCTAACCCTACTCCAAACTTTGTATATACCAGGGATATGGTGAAGAAATTAACACAAGAGGTAGATAAGTATGAGTTACCATTGATATTAGGGAAGGATATTACTGGTAAGACTGTAATTAAGGACTTAGGGAAGATTCCACACCTTCTTGTTGCAGGAGCTACTGGTACAGGTAAGTCTGTTGCCATTAACTCCCTACTTACTGGGCTTCTCATGACCAAAACCCCCGATGAGGTCAAGTTCATTATGGTTGACCCTAAGATGGGTGTAGAGATGGGTTTGTACAATGGTATTCCACATCTTTTAACTCGTGTTGTGACAGATGTTTCTTTAGTCACAACTGCTCTTGAGTGGATAATTGGTGAAATGATGAGGCGATATACACAACTTAAACAGGTAAATGCGAAGAAGTTGGCAGAGTACAATGCAAAGATGGGTTTTACCGCTATGCCCTACATCGTCATTGTGATTGATGAGATGGCAGACTTAATGCTTACCTCTGGTATGGAGGTTGAAACAAAAATACAAAGACTTGCACAGATGGGAAGAGCTGTTGGTATTCACCTGATTCTTGCAACACAGAAACCTACTGTTGACGTTATCACAGGCCTAATTAAGTCAAATATCCCAGGGAGAATGGCATTTGCAGTATCAACCTTAATCGATTCAAGAGTTATCCTTGATGAAGGTGGTGCTGAGACATTACTTGGTAATGGTGATATGTTGTACAAAGATCAAACGACACCTAAACCTGTTAGAATACAAGGCACATATACTTCTACCGAAGATACAGAGAATGTTGTAGATGCGATAAAGAAACAGGTTGGAGAAGATATTGAATATTCTAGTGGACTAACAGATGCTATGGAGAAAGCACAGAGTGGAGAGAGCATTGGAGGTTCTGCAGAGCGAGACCCAGACTTTGGTAAAGCATTGCAGATTGTTATTCTTACACAGAAAGCATCAGCATCATTCTTACAAAGAAAGATGAGAATTGGTTACAACAAAGCAGCTAGATTAATTGATGAACTCTATGAAGCTGGAGCTATTGGTCCAGAGGAGGGTTCTAAACCAAGGAAGGTTTTAGTAGAAGATGCATCGGAGATACTAGGTGATGATGCAGAGGATGAGTATTAAAATGGGAATACCATCATTATAATGCCTGATAAAAGTTCACTGCACTAGCAATTTCTTCATCAGTAGGATGTCCTTTAGCAATACCTCCCACCAGCTTAAAAGGACCGAAAGTATCAAATCCCAAACAATGATAACTACCAAGTTCATGACAATGATTCTTTCCTGCAATCTCTCGAATTTCTTGTAGAAAATTGCCGTTCAAAGCACCATGTGTGTAAATATAGAACACTGCTTTGTTTTTAGGAAGATGTGTTTCTGCAAAAGAAATAATCTGCTTGGCAAATGTACCAAAGTAAATACCAGAGGCAAAACCGATACGGTCAAAAACAGAGAGGTCTACATCTGGCTGTTTCGTAACATCAATCAATACCACAGAAGGGTCAGAAGTCACTATGGCATCAAGCAACTTCTTGGTGTTACCATGATGTCTTGAATAATAGATAATAACAGTGGTTTTTGTCGCTTTCTTTCCAGCCATTTAGAAATAATAATAATTTAATTACTTAAACTATAACACAACAAGAATCTCTATATCTTGCCATATTATATGGTCTTGGTAAATCCCCTACACCTTCCTAATATGTACAAATAGTAGTAAAATGAGCCATGGTAACAGTTGGAGAAGTATTTAAAAACAAAAGAGAAAACTTAAAGATTAGCCTAGACACAGCCTCTTCTGAAACAAAGATACAGAAAAGATTCTTACAATACATTGAGAAAAATGAATTCTCTCCATTTGAATCAGAAGTATTCCTAACTGGCTTTATCAAAATATATGCTAAATATCTCAATCTTGATGTAAACAAAGTTCTTGCACTCTACAGAAGAACTAATCCAAACAAAAAGGTTGAACAAGCACCAGTTCTAAAACAAGCCAAAAACAATAGAGGAAGACTTAGATTTACCCCTAAGACAATCATTACGATATTGCTAATTCTCTTTGCTGTTGGAGTAATTGGATATATTCTCTTTCAGATATATAGATTTCAATCACCTCCAAAGTTGGAGATTACACAACCTAAACAAGAAGAAACTGTTACTGAAGAAACCATCATTGTAGAAGGAAAAACAGAGAAAGAAGTTACCATTGAAATCAATGGTGTTGTTACGGAGCTAGATGAAGAAGGTAATTTTTCTCAAGAGCACAAGCTAACAGAGGGGGTTAATATAATTACGATAAAGGCCAAGAAGAATAACAACGATGTACAAGAAACTGTTGAAGTACGAAAAGTTACATATACTAAACCAACAGAGGAAGAGAAGCCTGCAGAGATAAAGAAAGTCATTCTCCTTGAAATCTTTGATTCTGCAGCGTGGATTCGATTAGATATTGATGATGTAAATCAATTAGCACAAGTAGTTGAACCATCTAAGAAGGAATATGAGTTTAAGGAAAAGATATATATCAAAACAGGAAGATTAAGTAATACAAAGATGTTTTTCAATGGAAAAGAGATTACTTCGCCTGCAAGTAGTGCAAAAGGAATCGCAGAGATGACATGTACATTAAGTGGGGAGGCTCTAGATTGTAAGTAATGGTATAATCATTCAATGGATGAATCTAATCAAATAGCGGAAATCAAGGACAGGATTGATATTGTCCAAATAATTGAGAAATACGTAAGGTTAAAACAAACAGGAAAGAACTATGTTGGACTATGTCCATTCCACAAAGAGAAGACACCTTCCTTCATTGTTAGTCCAGATATTCAACGATACAAATGTTTTGGATGTGGTAAGTCTGGGGATATTTTCAACTTTGTACAAGAGATAGAGAATATTGACTTTGTAGAAGCTCTGGAGAGATTAGCAAAAGTTGCAGGAGTTGAATTAAAGAAGGTAAAAGTTAATACTAAGTACAAGGAGATAAAGGAGATAAATCATATTGCCACTAAGTACTACTACAATGCACTTTTGAGAGATAAAAAGGCAATGGAATATGTAAAGGGAAGAGGTATGAATGACGAGTCTATTAAACAGTTTGCTCTTGGATATGCTCCAAAATATCCCAAATTACTGGAAAGGATTAAATCCTCTGGCTCTTTTAGCAAAAAGGCTTTAGAAGATTCTGGTCTCTTTGTTGTAAAGAATGGACAGTTGAGGGATAAGTTTTTTGATAGAATTATGTTCCCAATTAGGTCGAGAAGAGGTGAAGTCATAGGGTTTACCGCAAGACAGAATGCTGGAAATGAATATGGTCCTAAATATATGAACTCTCCTGAAACACCTGTATTCCATAAGTCATACAACCTTTTTGCACAATATGAATCTAGGCAAGAGATAAGGAAACAAGACCTAGCCATTATCTGCGAAGGTTCTACTGATGTCATTGCAGCACACCAACACGGCGTAAAAAACATAGTAGCTCCTCTAGGAACAAGTATTACTAAGGAACAATTAGAGAGCCTTTCAAGAATCACAAAGAATGTACTTTTCTTCTTTGATAGTGATGAAGCAGGACAAGCAGCCCTAAATCGAGGCTTCGTTATCGCTTCTGAACTAAACATGAACCCATACGCAACCGTATCAACACCGTACAAAGATATTGACGAATTGTTACAAAAAGAACCTGAGAAGTTTGAGAAACTGATTAAAAACAAGAAAGAAGCCTTTTCATATATCCTCTCTAATGCAATCGAAGGTAAGAACTTAAACAAGCTTGAAGATTTAGAGAAGGTTAAGAAAGCAATATTCCCTCTGTTAAATGCTGTGAAAGATAAAAATACTAAGGCACTCTACGCTAGAAAGCTAAAAGAGGTTACAAAGATTGAGTATGGAACAAAGAAAGGTGAGGAAAATATTACAGAAGTTAAGGAACCGCAAAAGAAGAGAGAGAAGAGAAAACAGAACTTAGCCCTCCACTATCTGCAACTTTTACTACTTACAGAAGAGAAAAAGGATTACTTGATAGATGAAAGGTTCTTTACAGATGAGAAGATTAGACAGATATACAACCAGATTAAAGAGATTCATACTCTAAAAGAGAAAGAGAAATGGTACAAAGAAAACGATGAGAATGAGGATATCAGGGAAATTCTTGATGATATGGTCTTTAATACATTAAACCTTCCAGAGAACAAGGAGGAGAGAGAGAAAGATTTGATATTTACAATAAAGAAGATAAAAGTAGAATATTACCAAGCAAGACAGAAGGAATTAAGTACAAAAATAGCTATGAGTGAAGAACTTGAGAATGAAGAAGAATATCAAAAAGCTTTAGAAGAGCTACAAAAAATATCTAAACTTAGAAACAAAGTAGAAAATGAATAATGATGTTTCAGATTATGACCTTTTTAGTTATGACTATTCTAAATATTGGACCAAGAGAAGGTATGAGGATTTGGCAGAGAAGCATCTGTTAAACAAATTGTTCAAGAAGAAGTCAGGCGATTGGTTCATTGATATTGGTGGGTCATACGGTAGATTAGGTTCTACATACTACGAGAAATACAAGAATCCTGTAATTCTTGATTACTCTGCTAAAACGTTAATGAACAACTACGAGGTTTTGAAGAACAAATATCCGAATATCAACCTCATCGCTGCCAATGCATACAAAATGCCACTCAAAGACAATGTTTTTGATGGTGGCTTGATGGTTAGAGTATTACATCATATTGAGAATCCAGAAGCATATTTTGAAGAACTGAAGAGAATTATGAAGCCTCATTCGACATACATACAGGAATTTGCAAACAAAGTACACTTGAAGGCAATAATCAGGGGATTGCTAAAAGGAAATTTCAAGATTTTTTCTAAAGAGATATATGAACAACCCTCAATTAGCGTGACAGAAGGAACAGGTGATAATATCGAGGGAATCTTCCTTAACTACCACCCTACACATGTAAAAGAACTGTTAGAGAAACATAATTTGAAAGTTAAAAAGAAAATTGGTTGCTCTTTCTTAAGGATTCCTTTCTTGAAAAAGCTGTTCAATGATGAGATTCTTCTGTTTTTTGAAAAAATCATACAAGCAACTCTCTCTTGGACAAACTTCTCACCAAGTATATTCCTAGAAACTGAGGTTCAGAAGAAAAAAATTAAACCTCACGAATATCAAAACCTTGAGGATATTCTTGCTTGTCCAGCGTGTAAAGGAGATTTAGAGTTTGAAGAAGATATTGCTAAATGTAAAAAGTGTAAGAAGGAATACAAGAAAACAGATAATGTTTGGGACTTTAGGGAACTATGACAAAACCTAAGAAATCTTTAGGACAAAATTTTTTCATTAACAGCAATCTAGCTAAACAGATAGTAAGTGTTGTTAAAGGTAATAATCCAGAAGTGATTGTAGAGATAGGGCCGGGACAAGGATATTTCTCGAATCTCTTTACAGGTAATGGAACGAAAGTGATAATGGTAGAAAAAGATGATTTACTTGCACAAAACTTAGCATATGCAATCAAAGATGGAGTTGTGATAAATGAGGATTTTTTAGATTGGGATTTCAAGGAATTAGCACAATACAAAAGAGAGAATATAACCTTCTTCGGATCACTTCCATACAATGTAAGTAAGAAGATTATAAAAAAAATAGTTGAATCTGAATATTTCAAAAGCAATGCATATTTCATTATCCAAAAGGAAGTTGCCGAGAAATATACAGATAGAGAACCAAACAACAATCTCCTCTCTTTGCGTACTCAAGTCTATGCAGATGTTAAAAAACTCTTTGATATCGGGCCGGAATCGTTCAAACCAAGACCAAAAGTTACAAGTGCATTTACACAATTTTCACCTTTAGAAAAGCGTTTGGTAGTAGGAGATTTAATAAAATTTGATGAACTCCTAGAATCTGCTTTCAAGCAACCAAGGAAAAAGCTAGCAAACAATCTCAAAGAGTACAAATTCAAGCAAGAAAAAAGGGCATTTAATCTATTAGAAAAAAGACCACAACATCTATCACTTGAAGAATATCTACTTCTTTTCGCTACTATCTCTTAGCTTTGACATATTTGATATAATTGGGCATGGATAAAAAGAAGAAAGGACAACAAAATGAAGAGGTTAAACAGTTGGACCTAGATATAAAGGAGCCGTACAAGAACAAGTTCTACAAAGCAAAGAGAAAATTTGATACAGCAGTCTTGCAACTTGAAGTAATTAAGTTTCTAAAAGACCCATTGGTATGGGCAATGTTTGTAATCAGCGCAATACTTATCTACTTCCAAATCCAAACAATTCTTGAGAATATTCAAACTCTTCCAACATATCTCCCTATCCTAAGATTCTACACCTCACCAACAAAACAGCTAATCGAAACAAAATATCTTTACCTACTCCCCATCTTAAGTACCTCTCTAGTAATAGTTTCAATATTTTTCATCTCAAGAAATTACAACAGAGAGAAGAATCTAGTAAGGCTTCTACTTGTTAGTACACTGATTCTTGTAATCTTCTTGACAATTGTTTTAATTAACCTAGTATCTATATAAATGGACTTTACAACTACAACTAATCTGTTGATAAAAATATTAAACCATTTTGATTTTTCAACAGTAGGAGATACTTTTGAAAAGTATCTAAACTTTCTACCAATTTTCATAATTGGAGCAATTGCAGCTCTGATTTTAACACCAATAATTGGACAAATTGCTCTCAAATATGACATTACATACAAACCTGGGAAAAAAAGAATGGGTAGAGAGTACGATAACCAACAGAAAGCTCTTCATGAAGGAATAACACCAGCTTTGGGAGGCCTTGCAATAACTATACCCGCATTCATTGCAATGCTACTTTTCTTCAAATTAGACAGCTTTACAATCCCTATCCTTGTTGCATTCTTAATCCTCATTATTGGCTCTGCACTTGATGATATCTTTAATCTTCCTGCAAAAACACAATTCCTCTATCAATTCTTAGCTGCAGGTATAATTGCCTTTTCATTAATTAATTTAACAAACCTCTCCATTTTTAATATTAATCTAGATGCATATACTTGGAACTTCTCACTCTTTGGATTACAACAGTCTCTTGTATTACCAGGAGATATACTTCTCATCCTCTGGATTGTTGTATGTATCAACGCATTTAAGTGGACTGCTGGTTCTCCTGGTATTATCGAGAGCAATTCATTGGTAATATTCCTCCTCATTTTCATAATCGGAATACGATTCTCCTCAATATTCTCAACCACAATCAGTATCCTCATTGCCGGAGGACTCTCAGTATTTCTCATCTTTGCTCTACCTCCACAGAAAATCATGACTGGCTCTGCTGGAAAAACTGTCTACGGTTTCCTCATATGCATTCTTTCGATTATCACAGATGCTAAACTATCAACCACCATTGTTCTACTTGCTTTCCCAATAATTGACTTTGCATATGTAATAATCAAGAGATATATTGAACATAGACCAAAAAGTTTCAAAGAACTCATTAAACTTAATGGACCAGACCATTTTCACCACCAGTTAATCAAATTAGGCCTAAACAGGATTCAAATAGTGCTAATGGAGATGGCAATTACCCTCCTCTTAGGTTCTTTTGCAATCCTCACAACAGGAGCACTTACATACTTTGCCCTAGTCTTTGTAATTGCAATTTCAATTGGGATAATAGTGTTAATAAATATCAAAGCTTCCAAAAAACAGGAGAAGGAGAAAAAGGAAGAATCTCCAGAATCTAAATATTCATACTAGAGATAGACAAAACTAAAAGTTATCAATATAATGGTGTTATGAAAGCACTAAAAACTGCCGCTATAATAATCGCATCGATTCTTGTTCTCTCTGTCCTACTCTACTTTTTCCCACCAAAACAACTAATTGGAAGGTTACCTTTCTTAAACAGATTCTACAACAATACTACGATTGAAATAGTTACACAGAAAGGAAAAGCTAAAGTGTGGATTGATGATAAAGACTATGGAGAAACACCAGTAACTGCATCAGATTTACCAGAAGGAACATATTTAATCGAGATGGAGAAGATTGCCCCTGAGAACTCTTTCTACAAAAAACATTCATTCAATGTAGAACTATCCAAAAACACATCTGCAAGAATTGACATGGAGATTGGACCAGAGGAACTTCTTCATGGAACAATCCTTTACTACACACCAACAAAAACAACAGAGAAAAAAGGATATCTTGTTGTAACAACAAATGCCCAAGATACCAAGGTTTCCATAAACGGAGAATTCATGAAAAGAGGTTCTCTAACAAACCTTGAATTAAATGATGGAGAATATCAAGTTAAAGTAGAAGCAGAAGGATATCAAGAAGTCCAAATCCCTGTATTTGTAAGAGAAGGCTTCCAACTTAACTTAAAAATCTATCAATTCCCCATTCCCATAGGGACAGATACTTTAGAAGTAATTTAATGATGAACAACCTAAGATTTAACAAAGTAAAAAGTCAAACACCGATAACTGTCATTGTACATGGAGGAAACAGGCTAGGTTCTTTAATCACTAAAGTCCTTACAGAACAAGGAGGATATGTTGTTTTAATCGACAAATTCGACAATACAACAAAGAAATACATCTCTGAATTGAAAAAATCTGACTTGGTTGATTTCTTTGATTTCAAAGGGTTTGACTCACTTTTTAAGAACATTAAAAGGTTTGATTACCTTTACTACCTACTTGATGGGAAACTTACACAAGCACAATTTGAAAGTAAAGATTTTCTTGCAGAGACAAAATATTTAGAAACAAGCCTAGCACAAACAAAGAAGAATGATGCAAAGTTTGCTCTAGTAACATCATTAAAATTAAATAGAGAGTTAGCAGACAAGACAAACGGGAGTAAGATTTCTGTTCCTGCACCATATTCGAACATTGAATTGCAAAAATATTGCGAAACAATGGTTGCAGAGTACAAAGACAAAACAAATATCAATGCGAGAATACTAAGATTAGGTACATTAATTGGAAAAGGTATCAACAAGCTACAAGACGAAGCATTAGATTCTCTCCTTAAAGATGCTACACAGACTGCACAGATAACGATAAAGGGGGAAGGGTTAGATATTCATAACCTCATTCACGAAGATGATGCAACATACGGAATATTAAAACTAACATTTGGAAACAACACAAAAGGTGAAGTAATTACACTAGCAAACAAAAATGATTACACTACACTCTCAGTTGCATACAAACTCTTAGAACTTAACACAGAGGCACAGAGCATTAAGTTTGTAGATGACCCTGAAGATAAATTTGTTGTTAAAGATATCTATGTACCAGCACCACATGCAAGTAAGTATGGGTGGTCACAACAAGTCACTTTAGAAAAAGCAATGATTGATCAGATACAGGTTTACTATGACAACATTAACAAGTCTTGGGATGTTTCCAAAGAACCTGTAAAAAGCCCTTCTAAAAGTATTAAGAGAGAAGCTAAAACAGAACTTGGCATATTTATCGACAAGCTTAAAGAACCATTTAGAAAAGCAAGAGAGAAAAGGAGAGAGAACAAGAGTGGTGCAAAACCTGCACCGAAAGTGATAGCAGGGTGGACAGTTGGTACTATTTCACTTCTCCTACTCACATATTTCTTGATATATCCAATAATTGGAACAGGTATTGGTCTTTACAGTGCAAAAAACTCAACAAAGCACTTGACAGAATCTTTCCTAGGAGCAGACCCTGTAAAAAGTAAGGGTGAGACAGAAAAGGTAAAGCAGAACCTAACTAGAGCAAGTCAGAGTTTTGATAATCTGTTCTGGCTTTTTAAGATAACAAACAATGAAGATGTGTATAACAATGCTTCTAAACTGTTTGTTGCAGGAAATGACATTGCAACAGGAGCCCAACAACTTGCAGATGCTACATATCCAGTAGCTATGTATATCAAAGAATTCGAACCCGCAGTAAACCTACAAGATACAACAGCTTCTACCTCTAGAGAGTACAGGGAATATCTTAATATGATTGATGAAAATCAATACAAACTTGATGATGCCTCTTACAGAATATCAATAGCATCTGAACTACTAAAGACAGTAGAAACAAATGTATTCCCCACTTTTATGAGAGATAGTGTGGCACAGGTCAAAGAGCTTGCCCAAACAGCAGAAACTGCAACAAGGACATACAAAGAAACAACTGTCTTCTTACCAGAAATACTTGGTGTTGAGGAGAGACAACGATATTTAATACTCCTTCAAAACGAATCAGAGATTAGAAGTACAGGAGGCTGGATTACAAGCTATGGAATTGTAGGTGTTGAAGGAGGACAAATCAGAGAGTTCTTTGTTGATGACATATACAATGCTGATGGGACACTAAGAGTACAAGGGAAACGATATACTCCTCCACAATCTATGGCAAATGCATTAACTATCAAGGATTGGACTTTTTCATTAGTAAACTGGTCTCCAAACCTACAAGAAGTTAGGTCTGCATCACAACAATTTGTTGATGATTTAGATAAAGGATATGAAGTTGATGGAGTAATAACTTTGGATATTGCATTCTTCCAGAAACTACTTACCAAATGGGGAGGTGTAGAAGTCCCAGGGGAAGATGAATTAATTACTGCCGATAATATTCAAGAGAAAGTGTATCAGATGCATAGAGAGTTCACACCAGGTTCAACACAGAAAACAACATTCTTAGCAAATTTAGCAAATGTGATAATTGAGAAATTCCTTACTATGGATATAAATCAGCTGTTGGAGATGGGAGATATTCTTACAGAAGCAATGAATGAGAAGCATCTTCAGATAGCCATGAGGAACTCTCAAGCACATAATTTCTTCGCTACTAGGAATTGGGCTGGTACACTCGATTACAAATATAACGATGCTCCAATAGTTGTAGATTGGAACTGGGGAGGGAACAAGGCAAATCAGTATTTAAACAAGAACCATTCCCTTTCAGCCAATGTAAGAGGAGAAGATGATATCGATTTTGTATATACCCTAACAGTTGAGAATACATCAACCTCCAATACATACCCACAAGGCGACTATATCAACTACCAAAGAATATATATCCCAGCAGAGGCAGAGATTACTAGAATTGTTGGTATTAAGGATAACAAGTATGATGTATACAAAGAGAGTGGTTTTAAAGTGATTGGTGGTTGGTTTAATATCCCTGTTAAAGATATCTCTACTCTAGAAGTTTCATACAAGCTTAACAGAGAGAAGGTTGGTAGTAACTTCCCTATCGTTAAACAAGAATCTGCATTGTTCTTAGATTTAAATATATACAAACAAGCAGGAGAGAGGAAACATGCATACAAGCTTGATGTTACATATCCTTCTTCATGGACATTAAGAAAGGCAGAGGGGTTAAATACTATTAGTAATCAGTTAACAACAAGGTTTGATTTGAATAGGGATGTAGAATATCAGATTGTTTGGGATATTCCTAATTAGGTTTACCACATATACCCATAGTGTGTTATAATGCTAGCAATATCTATATAGATATTATAGTTCGTTAAAAATTAAGGTCTATCTAGCTTCAAATTTTTTCAAAAATCACCTGAAAGGAGGTGTAGAATGCGTGAGCATGTAAATGATCCAAGCAGAAAAAGTCCATACGACTTATCATCATTAGATGGAAAGCCGGAGATTAAGTTGCCACTTGTTCGCCAGAGTTTACAAAGAATGGCTGATGAAGCAGAGAAAGGGGAAAATTACTATCCAGGAATTGACCCTCAGATTCATCCCCCAAAGGATGAATACCTCAAAGCTCTAAAGCTAGATTCTGGAGCCATGTTTATTGGTTATTACAAACCTTCTTCTGGGGAATGGTTTGTAAATGCCTTTGGTTGTAGTTACACTCAATTACCAGAAGAACACAAAGTTGTTCTGTACTGGAACCTAGATAAAAGCCTTAGACCTTAATTATTCAAGAAGGATACCGTAGAACATATATATGTTCGCATTTAAACATGCAATACGGTATCCTTCAAACCTTTTTTAAGAAAACCTAAACCCTCACACTATCACTCTCTCCTAACTGTTCATAAACATCTAACAATTCCTGTGGTTTAATCTCACTCTTAGATATAAATTTATCAAACTCATTTACATTTAAATCCGTATTAACAGGTATCCTCTGAGCCATACCAAGAGGAGAAACAAATGTTGCAATATGTTTAGACTTACAATTTCTACAAGAAAAGTGTATAATTGTACTCATTCCAGTATTCTGGACGATATTAAGATCATCTACCGTATACGGAGTGCCACACTTATCACAAAATTTTGCAATCGTATCGATAAAAAATTGCTTTCTTTGTAATATAATATTGTCTGTACTGTCCATATATAAATTATACCATAATGTACAATGGCTATAAAAAATTACACAAAAGAGATAAACAATCTCATTAAAAAAGGTAAAGAGCAAGGTTTTCTTACACAAGAAGACCTCTTAGATGTATTTCCAACAATAGAGGAAAATGTTGACCTTTTAGACAATATTTTTGAAAAATTACAAGAGAATGAAATAGAGGTATTAGAACCAGAAGAAGATACAGGACCAAAAGAACAAGAGGAGATGACACTTGAAACAAAGATTAAGATCCTTAAATCTATCCAATCAACCCTCTCAACTGATGCCATTCGATCATACCTTTTTGAAATTGGAAGAATTCCTCTACTTACTGGTGAGGAAGAGGTAATACTTGCAAAGAGGATAGAAAAGGGCGATGAAGAGGCTGCACAGCTCCTAATAACGGCGAATCTCAGGTTGGTGGTCAGTATTGCCAAAAAATACAGTAAATCGAATCTAGAGCTCCTAGACCTCATTCAAGAGGGTAATATTGGACTCATGAGAGCAGTAGAAAAATTTGATTACAAAAAAGGTTTTAAATTCTCTACATATGCAACATGGTGGATTAGACAAGCAATCACTAGAGCAATCGCAGACCAAGCAAGAACTATTAGAGTCCCAGTACATATGATTGAAACAATTAACAAATACAACAAGATTAGCAATACTCTTGCAACAAGACTAGGTAGACCAGCTACAGATGAAGAAGTAGCAAAAGAGATGGATGTTCCAGTAGAAAGAATCGCTGAAATACGAAAAATTAACCAAAATCCAACATCTCTTTCAACCCCAATCGGAGAAGAAAAAGACAGCAAACTACAAGACCTTATTCCCGATGACTGGTCACAATCACCAGATGAATATGCCACAAGTGAATATCTCAAGAATCAATTAAGAGAAATTCTTGATGGATTACAAGATAGAGAAAGAAGAGTTTTGGCTCTAAGATTTGGACTTGAAGATGGAGTATCAAGAACATTAGAAGAAGTAGGTAAAGAATTCGGTGTAACAAGAGAAAGAATCAGACAGATTGAGGCAAAAGCATTAAAGAAATTAAAAGAAAAATCCTCACAAAAACAACTTGCGGATTATATAGACTAATTCTTCTCTACGAGATTTAGAAACTCTTGAGGTGATACAGGAAAAGACTTTGTTCCTCTTTCATGAACCTTGTCTAGTTCCTCCATTTCAAAACTCTTTGCTATCTGTGTAGTATATGCTTCTGCACCATCAGTAATACTAGTATCCTTACTTTGAAAAACAAAAGTTGAAACAACCCATACAACAGCAATAACTCCAAGAAGGATTATTGCAAAAAGAAATTTTTTAACATTCTCCATAATTATTATTCATAAAAATTACCTCTACTAACATCATATATCCTTAAAACAATACTAAAAGCCCTCAACCCTTCATCATCTCTTCCATCACTAAACGAAATCGCTTCCAAAACAGGATAATTAGGCATACTTTCCAAATCTTTTAGCAAAGTAAGCAAATTTGGATTATCTCCCTTCACTGCAATACTCATAGAAGCAGGAGCCAAAACCTTAGGTGCCAACTTGTATGTCTCCCCATCATATGAATCAAAGGAAATTGAAGTTAATTCAAACCCATTTCTAGACACAATTGGCTCAATATTCGACATCAGCAAAGCAAAACCCTTATTTTCAGGAAAAACAAACTGCAAGGAATCAAATTTCTCTTTTGCGTCTTTATATTCCTTATCCAAATTCGAAAGAGCATCTATCTTGTTCTTCAGCTGAGTAGTAACAGTTTCTTTCTGCTTAATCTCTTTGTTAATTTTAATTATAGTTAGAATTGTTGGTCTAAGCGCAAGAACTACCAAAAGTATTGCAATCAAAAGACTAACCCCAAAAGTAATCAAAGAAGTCGTCTTTGTTTTTGACTCCCTAATCGCATTTATATAATCAATTGTATTTGCCTTTTGTGGTACCATTACTATACTTCCCTTACAATGTTAAATGTTACCATAACTGCAATCTCCCCTTCCTCTTTCGTAATATTGAATGTTACATCCGAATATCTACTACTTGCTTTCAATGCCGTTTCATAGACTCTAATGTCATCAAGATTTAATGCTGTAAGCCTCAGGGACACCCTATCTCCATTAAGTGAGAAAGAGTTAAGAGAAATCGTTGGAGGAATACTACTTACAACCTCACTAACTATATCCGAGTTTATCCTCTGTCCCATTCTTACAATTTCAATATCGGAAAGAATTGTTTGATAATTAGTGTAAACTCGATTGTTTTGTCTCCATGTAGAATCATTTAACAATGCAATCTGACTATTTATCTCCTCTGTCAAATCATTGTTTCTCTCATCTAAGATAAAACGGGAAAAGAAGACACCTAAAACAACCAATTCAACAACAATTAGAAGATATTTCCCAACTGTTGTTAGCCAAGTATATACGGTAGAAACCACATCCGTGGGAGAATACACAGGTTGCAAAAGATTGATAGATTTTGGTTGTCTTTTTACTCTAGCCATGGGCAGTCTTCAATTTTATTCTTCAGTATAGCATAAGGCTATATTTTGTTGAACAATATAATTTTCTCTCGCTTTTCTAACGCCTCTGATGCTTTCTGACAACTAACAGGAATGATTGGTGTATAAAGTTCTATCACAACTTTCAATAGATAACTAAGATTATTCAGAATCTTTTCAGCATCTTCCAATTTCACCTCCTTACTCCAAGGCTCTTTCTCTGTAATATATTTGTTTCCCCAATCTGCAAGTTCATCTATCTTTTCACCAGCTAAAGCAATCTCATATTCCTCATACAACGCCTCTATATCTTCCCTATACTCATCAACCTTCTCCTTAAACTCCTTCTCAACAGCTTCCTCATTATTTATCTCCACATCCTTAGAATTTGCAAGATGAATAACTCTGTTTAACAAATTCCCAAAATTGTTTGCCAGTCTTGAGTTATACATATTCACCAAATCATCCTCCTTGTATGCTGAATCAGAAAATGTAGAAATACCTGTTAAAAGATAGAATCTAACAATTTCCGCGCCATATTTCTCCTCCTGTTCAAAAGGTGAAATTACATTCCCCAATGTCTTAGCCATCTTTCTCCCATCAGAAGCTAAAATCATACCATGCTCCAAAAGTCTCTTAGAATGTGCAAGACCTGCAGATTTCAACATACCCTGCCAAATAACGGCTTGGAATCGAAGATTGTCAGGACCAAAAAATTGGATACCTGGCCACCATTCATTAAACTTCTTCTCATCAGTACCATAACCAACAGCAGCAACATAGTTTGCCAAAGCATCAAACCAAACGTAAACTACATGCTCTGGGTCATCAGGAACCTCAATTCCCCATGAGAGATTTTTCTTTAACCTTGAAATGCTAATATCTTCGATATCTTCAATAATCTTTCTTAATTCCCCCAGTTTCTGTTTTGGTTTTAATACATCTGGGTTTTCATCAAGCCACTTAAGCAAATCCTTTCTATACTTAGACAATGCAAAGAAGTAATTTTCCTCATCTCTCTCCTCAGGAACCCTATCATGGTCAGGACATTTCCCATCTACCAATTCTTTCTCTGTCATATATCTTTCACACCCTATACAATATTTCCCGACATATCTTTTCTTATATATATCGCCAGATTTCTTACACGCATTCCAAAAATCATGAACTACCTTCTCATGCTCTTTATCAGATGTTCTGTAAAAATTATCATACTCTACAAAAAAAAGTTTACAGTAATCTTTGAATCTCTGAGAATATTTATCTACAAAATCTTGTACCGAAACCCCTTCCTCCTGCGCTTTATCCCAAATCTTCTGTCCATGCTCATCTGTCCCAACATTGAAAAAAACATTCTCTTTTCCTAGTTTCTTCTTAAAATACCTAGCAATTGCATCAGCTTGGACAAATTCCAGAGCATGACCAATGTGAGGCTCTGCATTAACATAGGGTAAAGTTGTTGTAATATACAATTTTTTCATACTTCTGATTATATCATAAACCTTGAAAAGAGAACGGGAAGAGAGGAAAGAGAACAAGAGAGCCTAGAGTTCACGTGGTTACCTCATGTGTAAAGCCTTACCACAAAAAGACTATATTGCACTTTTCTAGGAATTCTAGACAGACTATAGGCACATGTGAAACAAAAGTTGATGATACAATTACCGTTCGGAATTTGACAGTTGAAAACATTGGTTTATTGTGGTGAAACACGCTAAAACTAACTTCAATGGGGTATGAGATGAAAAAAGTATCGATATTACATCTGTTGAGACATCAAAAGTCCTTTTGCTAAACCTAATTTAACAAGTTCTTGCCAAACTCCTTCTGTAATGAACGGAATGAAGGGGTGCATAATTTTAAGATTTTCCTTAAGAATGTAAAGTAGCTCAGCCAACTTCTCAATCCTCACTTGGCTCCCAATTTCCTGATCTTTAATTTCCGCTTTAACCTCTTCAATCCAGATATCACACACTTGATGCCAGAAGAACTCTCGAATCTCCTCTGCTCCAAGATTAAATTGGTACCTCTCAATATATTTCTTAACTTTCTTAATATGTTCTTTTGTTGCTTTAACTCTCCCTGTTTCATTAACTTTAGCATTAGCAATAGCTTCAATTTCAGAATCATCAATATTCATTAAGATAAATCTACTTGCATTCCAAATCTTAGTAACAAAGTTCCTGTTTCCCTTAATTTTCTCCTCTCTAAGTGGAGAATTGGAACCTGGTAGAGCATCAGAGTAATACCACATTCTCAACGCATCTGCACCATATTTATCAAACACCTCACTAGGCTCAACACCATTTCCTTTAGATTTAGACATTTTTGACCCATCTGCAGCAAGAATCATTCCTGTCAACCAAGTTAATGAATATGGAACCTGACCTGTTCTGTAAAAACCAAACATCAACATTCTACCTGTCCACCAAAAGAGAATATCTCTCGCATGAATCATCATCTGTGTCGGGTAATATTTCTTAAAATCTTCACCATCTGGACCACCAAGAGTAGTGTATGGCCATTGACCCGAACTAAACCAAGTATCAAAAACATCGGTTTCCTGCTCCCAAATCTCACCATTCTGTGATTCTGGCATATTTTCACCTAAAAATATCTCTCCACTCCCAGTTGCTCTTGTCTTAAATTCTTTTTCAAAATCCTGAACACTCTTACCTTTGTTTTCATTAAGCCAATCAAACATTTTCTTCCCCCCACTATACCAAACAGGTATCCTCTGACCCCACCATAACTGTCGTGAAATACACCAAGGCTGAATATTTTCATAAAAATGCTCCAAGGCTTTCTGTTGCCCAGATGGAATCACTTTAACATCACCTTTCTTAAGAGCCTCCAATGCCTCTTTAGCTAAAGACTCAACATTTACATACCATTGATTAGAAATGATGGGCTCAATAGCTGTCTTACACCTTTCACAAATTGCTACCTCATGTTTGATATTCTCAATTTTAACAAGCAACCCCATTTCATCTAACTCTTTCACCAAAGCCTTAGAACAATCAATTGTTCCCATTCCCTTAAACCTCTCTGGAATATCTCCAGTCATTTTCGCATCCTCATCAATCACATTCACAATTTCCAAAGAATGTCGTTGCCCAATTTCAAAGTCAACAGGAGAGTGTGCAGGCGTCACTTTTACAGCACCTGTACCCAACTCCATGTCTGTCTCCTCATCTGCAATTACCTCTATTTCCCTTTCAACAAAAGGAACTAAAACCTTTTTACCGATGAACTCCTTGTACCTTTCATCATTCGGATTAACTGCAACTGCAGTATCACCCAACATTGTTTCAGGTCTTGTGGTAGCAACCGTTACACCCTCTGCACCAAGCTTCTCTTTCGCCTTCTTCTTGTCTTCTTCATTAACAAAAGGATATATGAAATATGCAAAAATCCCTCTTCTCTCTTCATGTTCTGTGTCAATATCTGCAAGTGCAGTCTTACATTCTGGACACTGATTAACAATCCTTTTATCCCTATACACCAAACCATCCTCATACATCTTGTAGAAAGTTTCGTACACTACCTTTGTCAATCTTTCATCTAATGTAAAAAATTCCCTTGAGAAATCTGCAGAAAGTCCAATTCTCTGTTCATATTCTCTTGCTTCTTTCATATTCATCACACAGAAGTCATAACAGCGTTTGTAAAACTCCTCTCTTCCAATCTCCTGCTTATCAATTCCCCTTGATTGAAGAAGTTTTGTAAATACCGCCTCTGTCTGAATCCCCGCATGATCTTTCCCTGGCAAAAGAAGTGTCGGATGACCAGTCATTCTTTTGTATCTCCCAATTACATCATGAAAAGCATACCCACACATATGGCCTAGGTGTGGAGTACCATTCGCATTTGGAGGTGGAAGTGTAATTGTAAAAGGGGTTTTAACCGTTACACTTTGATCTTCAAGGTGTTTTTTCATTACATCAGGATTGGACAAACCAGACTCTTCCCAGAGCTTGTATATCTCAACCTCTCTTTGGCTTGATTCAAATGTTTTAGATATTTCTTTTTCCATCCCCCAATTATATCAAAAAAGCAGGAAGACGTTTTGAGGTATTACAACTTCACCCACCCGCACCACAAAACAGCCCATCCTTCCAACAAAAACGCCAACCGTGAAACACGCCCCAAAAACCCTTACATACCAACGGTTTCATATAACACAAAAAACAGCACCCACAAGCCCCCTCTCGGGGACAGACCTAGGTCAGACCTTGAAAACGCTGAGCACCTACAGGTCCGACCTTTTTCAAAAAGAGGGACAGACCTAGGCCAGACCTTGCATATCACATCTCTGTGGAACATGGTATAATGGTTGGATATGAAAACAAAACAAAACGAACGAGGTATGGATTTGCTGAAACTATGCACGCTCTCTGGGACAACAGAGATAGGGAGAAACTCAAACTTCATCCAATACAAAGACGAGATCGTCATGGTTGACGCTGGGTATTCTTTCCCAGGACAAGAAATGTACGGAATCGACTACCTAATCCCAAATATCCAATACCTCAAAAGACAAAAAAAACAGATAAAAGCGATTTTAATAACACATGGACACCTAGACCATATAGGCGCTCTAAGATGGATACTACCAGAACTTGACTACCCACCAATATATGCAGGTGGATTCGCTAAAGCATTGATTGAGGAAAAACTCAAAGAATACAAAATGGATAAAAAAGTTAAAATCCACAGTGTTGACAGAAGCACGAAGGTCCAGATAGGTAAATACTTCAAGGCAACATTTGTAGGAATTAACCATAGTATTCCCGACGCATTCTCAATTTTTGTCGAAACACCAAGAGGTAATATTTTCTTCTCTGGAGATTTCAAATTTGACTTAAAACCAGCAAACGAGCCTCAGTCTGACTATGCGAAGTTAAAAGAGCTAAGAGGAAGGGTTGATTTGGCACTCATGGAAAGCACAAATGCAACTGTACCCGGTAGAGCTCCTTCCGAAAGTGCCGTTTCTGCAAACTTAGAGGAAATAATTTCAAAACACAATGGACGCGTTATAGTTTCAGCATTTTCATCGTTAATCACAAGGTTGTATTCATTAATTGAGATTGCAAAAAAGACAAACAGAAAAGTTCTTTTGGCTGGAAGAAGTTTGGACCAAGCGATTAAAATTGCAAGAGAACATAGATATATTAAAACTGAGAATGACATTTTCATTAAAGACAAAGACCTTAAGAAATATCCAGATGAAAAACTTTTAATTCTTTCTACTGGTAGCCAAGGGGAAAGGTTTGCTGCATTAAATCGAATTTCATTAAATGAACACAAGACGATTAAGATAAAGAAGGGAGACCTTATCATCATGTCCTCCTCAGAGATTCCAGAGAATGTATCTAGTATTGAGAGAATGACAGACAGACTGATTGCTCTTGGGGCTGATTTGATAAAAGATACAGTAAATATGAAGATTCACTCAACAGGGCACGGCAATCAGGAAGATATTAGAGCTATGGTTGAGTTCATTAAACCTCGCAACATTATGCCAATCCACGGTTCATTAACTTTCAGATATTTTAACAAGGAGAATTTCATTAAATGGGGCTTTAACCCCAACAATATCCATCTTACAGATGATGGTCAGATGTGGGAGTATAACGGGAAATACTGGAAAAGAGGAAAGAAGATTGAATCAAAACCAATTCTAATTGATGGTCTTGGTGTTGGAGATATTGGAGATATTGTTCTTAAAGACAGAAAACAACTTGCAGAGTATGGAATATTTACAGTAATACTAAATCTTAGTGCAAATACACACAAGATTATTGGAAAACCTAGATTCCTTTCCAGAGGATTCATATATTTCAAGCATTCCCAAGACCTACTCAAAGAGATTACCAACACCATTTTTGATACGCATAGAGAGTGGTTGCAACAATTTGGAAAAGAGAAGAAAGTGAAGTATGACAAACTGCAAGAGATGTTAGAAAAGAGCTTAAGTAAAGTCATTTACAAGAAAACAGAGAGAGAACCAATTATCCTCATTGCAATTATTTAACAGATTGACCAACAGCCTTATAGTAGGCTATAATCCCCTAAGTTCTTTACATTCAAGAAAGGAGATATCATGAAGAAAAAGTTTTCAAAGGTAAGAGTACTAGAGTCACTAATACTTTTCCTTCTTTTCATCTTTTTTCCTGTTACACTTGTCCTACTTTGCCTCAAGAAAGATGATATCGATCACTATCACACACATGCATTTTAGTGTTGTGATAACCTCCTAAGAGAAGGATTTCGTAGAGCTATATGCTCCATATTTTATATATGTTACGAAGTCCTTCTTTATCTTGCTTTCTAAATCAATATCAAAAACATATTGCATTCCCCCAAATATGGTATACTAAATCCATATATGTTAAACCTGCCTTTTTTAAGAAAAAATACAAAATCAGAATTACAACCCACAGACAACATTGTTGCCTTAGATATCGGTACAGAACTACTTAAAGGACTTCTCTTTAGTACAAACAAATTCGGAGTTAATGTAAAAAAAGTTTCGAGGATAGAACAGCAACAACATGCCATGAGAAGTGGAATCATTACAAACTTAGATATGGTCCTTGCAAATTGCAGACTTACCATGTCTACCCTCACAGACAGATTAGAACCAGAAGAATATCCAAAACATATCGTCATGGGTATTGCTGGAGAATATATCCAAGGTGTATCCATTGTCGTAAATTACCAACGAGATGAAAACTACGATAGAGAGGTGACAATTAAGGAAGAAGCAAAGATATTAGCACAGATAGAAGACAAGATTGAATCAACAGGAAAAGAAGATTTAGGAAGAAGAATAGGGCTTACAAACGAAGATATTGAAATATTACATTTAACAAAAACGGGATTAGAAATTGGTGGTATGCCAGTAGATTCACTAATTGGATACAAAGGGAAAGATGTAAAGCTCAACTACTATGCCTCATTTGCACCGAAAACATATGTAGAGGCCCTAAGGAAGGTGGCAGAGGAATTAGAGCTAAACATACTAGGAATCGTTTCTCAACCTTTCGCGGTTTCTAGAGCCTTTGCAGGCTCTTCAAACAGAGATTTTTCAGCCATCTTCCTTGATGTCGGAGGAGGTACAACCGATATTGCAGTTGTAGAAAAAGGAAATGTTGTAGAAACAAAGATGTTTGCTTTTGGGGGTAGGTCTTTTACTAAGGAAATCGCGAAGGTTGTAAATTTAGAATACAGACAGGCAGAACAGAGGAAGATTAAATACTCAAAGAAGGAATTAAACAAAGATGTGGCTAGAGAAACACAAAAAATTCTCTATCCTGTTGCAAGACTATGGATGAAAACACTAAAGGTAGCTCTAGAACATTGTGATGATGTAAGCTCTTTCCCACCACAGATATATCTATGTGGAGGAGGTTCTCTACTACCAGAGATTAAAGAAGTTATGCTCGAATTCCCATGGAAAAAGACATTACCATTTGCGGTAGTACCCAAAATTGAGTTCTTTACACCTGAGAAATTAGATCACATTTCAGACAGCAGCAAAGAGTTAAGAAATGTGTTTGATATTACTCCAGCTGCACTTTCTAAATTTATTTATGACATACATAGCAAAGAATTAAATGGAAGAGACAAGTAGAAAAATTACAAAAATTGTTGTAGGCAAAGATGATGAACTGACTGATATTGTTGCAGGAATAGTTGGTTCTACCAATGAAAGAGTACTACTAACCTTTGCAGAAGAATCAGACCTCCTTATCAGCGCTATCAATCTAAGTGTTTTGTTAGAAACTGCAGATGAAAATGATAAGTTGATGATTGCACAGATAATTAAGAACCCTACAGGTGTTAGAAATGCAAATACCGCAGGGATTACTACCATTGAGACAACTACACTACCAGAAGAGGAGGTGTGGATAAAAGAGGTTGAAAGGAAAGCAGAAAGACTAACTCCAAAGACAGAAGAGAAAGTTGAGAAAAAAGATGAAATTGCAGAAGAAGGAATTAGTATCGGAAGAGATATTGCTCCTGAAGAACCGACTCCTATCCATGTTCCCACCCCTCCAGTTCTTCCTAAAGAAGAAAAACCTCAGATAAAAGAAAGTGTTGTAAGAGAGAGAAAAAAGAAAGAGGTTAAAAGTAAGACAAAGAAAATCCTCATGATTATTGTTCCAATTGTATTGGTACTACTAGGATTAATCGCTTTCATATACTACAAAACAGCTCCATTTGTAAGAATTAGGATATATACAGAATCTAGAGAGGTGGAGATTGAAAAGATATTTACAGGAGATGCAAATATTAAAGAAATTGACTTTGAGGATTTGAAAATACCTATTAAAAAAGAGGAAGTAGAAAAAGCTAGGTCTACTACCATTAAAGCAACAGGGGTAGCATACAAAGGTGAAAAAGCTAAGGGGAAAGTTGGAATTGCATACAACAAAGATGGTGGGTGTACAGACATAGAGCCTCTAAATCTTCCAGCAGGGACAATTCTCGTTTCTAGTGGTGGTAAGTATTTCAAGCTTGATGCTGCCATTTCTATCCCATGTTCAATGACTCCTGTTGAAGCATCTGTTACTGCAAATGAAATAGGGACAGAATATAACCTACCTCAGGGAACTTCTTTCTCTGTTCAAAATTATGCAAAGAGTGAGGTATATGGAATGGCCTCTGCGGGAGGTATTAGTGGTGGTACAAAAGAAGAATATACTGTATTACAACAAGAGGATATTAGTGCCGGTATGGAGGAACTAAAGAAAATTGCAAAAGAAGAAGCAGAAACAGAATTGAAAGATAAATCTGGAGGGTCTTGGGAAATAATTCAATCCTCTATGAAGAGTGATGTTGTCAAAGACAGCTTAAAGACAGGAGTTCCTGTTGGTTCAGAAACAAAGGAGACATCGCTTGACTTGAAAGTCGTAAGTGAAGCTACATATTTCCTTAAAGAAGGCTTTGATGCAAAACTTTCCGAACTATTAACAGATGAGGCAAAAGCAAAAAACCTGTTTGAGACAGAGAAAGATTTGGAGTTAACTTTAGGAGATGAGGTGGAAAAAGATATTAGCGTAGCCGAAAGTAGTGAGAAGAGTACAAAAATCAAGGTGTTTGCAAAGGCTTCTGTCGAACCAAAAGTTGATAAACTTGCAATAATCAGCGAACTAAAAGGAAAGAAATGGAATGAAGGATTGGAGATTCTTAAGAAATATGTTTTCTCAGAGAAGGAAACAGATGTTGTATTTGAACCAAAGAAGTTCCCATCTGCTCTGAAATATTTCCCAACAAGACAGGGTGCGATAGAGATAGAGTTGAAGAAGGCTGATTAGACTTTCTTTTTAGTGTGTTTTTTGATAGAATAGCTCTTGTAATGTACCTGTAGCTCAATCGGATAGAGCAATTGCCTTCTAAGCAGTAGGTTGTCGGTTCGATTCCGGCCAGGTACGCCACTAAGGAATTGTTGGGAAATCACTCTCTACAAAAACATTTTGTATATCACCCTCATATTCTATTTCAACCGGAGGAGGGGCCTGACTATTTAAATAGGCTTTTGTCAAATCTTCAGAGTAGAAAACGCCCGAAGCGAAGTCGGTAACAATCAGAAAAACCCCTAAGATACCCAATATTATGACCATTGTTATTTGAGCAACAACCTTTGCAATCTCATCACCTAAAACCCTCATAAGAAAATCTACCACCGTCCCACCAACTCCCGTGACACCCAACAACTTTACAAGGAAGTTCTTAACTGCCTTTTTTATTGTATTTGCAAGCGGATTTACAACAGAAGTAACGCCACTACTTAGTGCCTCAAAAGGTTTCTTCCAATGGGAAAGAATGTTACCCAAACGAGTTTGATAGAGAAAATAAGCAACACTTTTTTTATCAACAATCATTTGACTCTTTGTTGGATCCCACTTACTTGCCATCTTGAGCCACAAACCTCCATCAAGGAAGAGTCCTTTGATTAGGTTGTTTGGATGCAAATAGTAAAAATTTCCTATCAGGGTTCCTATTACTGATCTAGCAGGAGCAACATATTGTCCAACTTGTTTCCCATTCTCATCAAAAACTTTCTCAAATGTTACTATCTGTGTGTACTTGAAATCATCATCAAGCCCAAACCTTTCCCAATCCCCACTCAGCAACTTACTAGCAAGACCTTGCGTGTCTTTTGCCCAATTATATAAAAGCGATGCACGTCCCACCCTTGCTCCAAAGGTATGATAATTTTCTGGTCTATTAAAGACTTCTCTAATGGCAGCGCTTTTAGCATATGCTATCTTCCCATAATCTCCACTTTCAATTGCATCATGCATTAGTTCTGAGACAAGCGTTGAATAGAGAGCATCTTCAGCAACACCTAAACGTGTATTTTGCAAAGGTGTTTGTATTAATTGATTTGTAATTGAAAAAGCATCTTCCTTGGTTAAGTTATAATCGTTCTTTAAGCTCTTGAACATTAGGTTTTTCTGTTGCCTTTTATCTGTTTCTTTTGCATCTGGATTGTTGTAAGCACTAACTAAAGAGCGAATCCCAGCATCATACTGGGACTTTAACTTTCTATCCCCAAGGGGCACACCTCTTAAAATTTGACCAACGTAGTCTTTCTCACTTCTGTATACTCCCAAATCTCCTTTCCCCTCACCTCTACCCCAAAGTCTTTCTGCAACCTTAAGACCTTCTCTAGGGTCTGTTAATCCTCCTAGCTTTAACCTTTCTACAGTTTCTTTTAACCTATCTTCTCTGCTATTTATTCTCTGTCCAGTAGCAATCACATCTAACAACATATCTTTAGAAAGCCTAGGGTTGGATTTTGCAATAGATGCTGCTAACAAATCCATTGATCGGTTATACACATTCTCTTCTGCTCTTTTCCAATCTTCACCAAACTCAAGCCCATAAATCTTCCCCCTTTTGTTTTTCTTTGCATCCTTAAGCTTTGCAATGTCAGCAAAAAGCATACCCGCCCCTGCAGAAGTTTTCCCACTAGCACCATTACTTTTTAGAAAAAGAGATACTAAGGCTCCATCTATTCCGTGTTGCAAATATCCTCCAACTCTTGCAACGTTTTCTTTTGCACGCGCTTTCGCAACTTCCTTTTGCACATATGCACTCGTATTGGAAAGCGCTCCAGAACCAAGACCTACTGATACACCACCCCCAACATCTATTTCTGTTGCTCTCGTTATATATCCATTGATTGTATTCATGGCTGATTCTAGAGGGTAAATAGCTGGCTGCGTACCTATTTCTATAAGGCCAGCAAGGTAATCCCCAGCTTCATCTGGAGAAGGTTTTCGAAAAGGTTTGTTTTCCTTCCTTTTTTGCACACCAAAGATAAAGTCAAAGACTTGATCATAAGAGTTTTTAGTTTGTTTTCGTTGTACTGCCATATACTACTTAGAAAACATTCCACCAAGCATTGGAATCTTACTTGCAGATTTCTTAACAGAATCACCAACTGCACTCATTGTTTTGTTCTCACCAACCTTCATAAATCCATTTACTAAGTTTGGAGCGTTAGATGCAAAGAGATAACCAGCAAACATAAAGATTCCACGAATAGGGATAACTATACCGGCCCAAAAAGCCCCTTTGTTACCAAAGAAGTTAAACTTACTAGGGTCTAAGTTTGTACCTAGATAGTTAAAAACATTCAAAATTGTAATGATTACAGGGAAAACAAGAACATTGGCAGCAAGAGATTTAAACCAATTTTCAACTGCAGAGAAGTTTCCTGGAATTGCTCCCGTAGCTATCTGTAACGGTCCAACAATGACACTTGTGAATATTTTGAAGTATGTTGTTAAGATTGTAATGAATAGCTTTATTGAGGCATAAGAACAAACAACAAGGAATAAGAGGATAATAAAGAAGAAGGTTAGTATTGTTATTTGTCCTTTTGTTAGAACAATATCTGCAGCTGTTTCTACAGGGGCTGTAATGTCCGCATCTATTGCTGTACTGGCAACTAGTATTGATGCTTCTGTTTGACTTCTTATATCAGCCAACTTGTTTTCTTTAATAGTCTTAACAATGCCAGAGGAACGGAACAATGTTCCTGCAACAGTTGTCCAAAGAAGTCCTGAACCAGCACCCCCACTACGTGCCCTCCATCCGGTAGCAAAATCCACAACTTTTGCTACTCCATTCCCTACGAAAGGTATCCATTCCAATCTCTTTTTTATCTGATCTCCAGGATTGAAGGAATATATCAACTGGTCATTTAATCTTCCAAAACCTCTTATATTCATTATTGCAGGACTATTATCACCTGCTGCTTTTTGTGCTGTAACAAACACTCGTTCAACAACTTTCATACTAGCACGACCAAGATCTAACATTATTCCTGCAATTGCAAAACTAAAGGTTACTAGAATAAGACAGACTATTAATTGTGGAATTGAGTTAGCTATAGTTACCATCATCTGTCCACCAATCTTGTTTCTAAACATAATCATAAAACCAATAACTATCATCGCAATAACAAAAAACAGATATGCTATATTTCTTGACTGAGACCATAATTTGTCTAATTTAAGAGAGTCCTTAAGATATGTATATCCAGCACTATCAAGAGAAGGAGCATCGTCCTCTTCGCCCTCTGACTTCCTTAATAAACCCTCCAGTTCTATCACCTCTTCATCTCCAGTATTATCTTTTCCCAATCTTCCCTCCAATTCTTTATGTTTTTTCTGCTGTTCCTGGTTAGCCAATTCTTGCTCGCTTATTTCAACAACCTCTTCATCTGAACCTTCTGCAAATGTCATATTATTCTCACCATACCCTGGAATAAATTCTGATGCTAAATGTTCTGTAACACTAAAGGATGGATATACCGCCAGAAGATTCTTATTCCCTTTATTAACCATACCTAAAAGCCCATCGCTTTTAAAAGAAGTCGTTTGTGCTGCCGCAACCTCATCTTTTACACAAAATGCTTTGTCTCCCATAAAAAATGAGTATATATTTGATAATGTTGCTAAACTCTGAGCTTTTCTTACAGAATCAAGACTCTGTTCTTGTCCTGTTACAGCCTTACTTGTATTTTGTATCTCTTCATAAGCAACAGATAAATCTATACACTTTCTTCCATTCTGCTCCTTTACAATATCACTATCAGAAGCAAATGCAGGCAACGGTAAAACCACAAGAAAAAGAACAGCAAGAAGAATCTTTTTGAGAGTTTTCATAAAATTTTTATTTATATTTAATTAATTTAATATATTTATTCCAATCGCAGAAATCAAGTTGCCCCAATGAGAGACATCTGTTTTCTGTGACCTTCTTCTTATTGAAAAACACCTTCGTATAGTCGGAAAAGAGACATTTCCCCGACATCCCCTCTATATAACAATCTGTAAGCACAAAGAGAGGAGCTTTTTTACTGTGTTTAAGCCAGTTTACCCAGTTATCACAAACAAAAATCCTTTCCTTTAAGTAACCTTCCTCGATAATTACACAGTTTTCCTTGTCCCAATTAAAGTAACTATGAGCATTTTGTATCCCATCCGCAAAAACTACATTAGATGGTTCTAAGAGATAAGAAACCGACCTGTAATCAAGAACCTCATCAACAGAAGGAGAAGATCCGTACAAAACTGAGTCTTTTACTTTGATATACTCTACGAAATCCTTAATATTTGGGATGTACCCCTTAAGATAGTCACTATTTTCTGCAGGAACACCTGTTTTCCAGTAGTAGGGGACATAGACACCTTCAATGGTTTGTTCTTTCTCTTTCTTTTCTACAATCGAATATTTTGTATCATCCTCGAGAATCTGCTCCTCTTGTAATTTTCTTGCCGAACTTCTTGCTTTAATGAAAGCCCTTTTACCTTCCGAATAAAGAAGAAAAAGAATTACAAACACAAAAAGAAAAGAAAGCAGTTTTTTCATGCCTCTAAGTTACCATATTCTATAGCTTCTTGCAATATTTTTTGGTAGAATAACCAAAGTGGAGAGATGCCTGAGTGGTCGAAAGGAAACGCTTGGAGAGCGTTCGTATGAGCAATCATACCGTGGGTTCGAATCCCACTCTCTCCGTTTTTAGTTTAAACCTATATGCAACACCTACTAATTGCCCTAGTGTGTTTGGCAATATTAATAAAATCTGCCGAAGTATTCATAGACCAAGTTTCTGCTATCGCTAAGAAGTTTAAAATTAGCAGCTTCATTGTTGGTTTTGTTCTAATATCATTTGGAACGGCATTGCCAGACCTAGTAATCAGTACATACTCTGCATCACAAGGAGATACCAGCTTTGCAATTTCAACAACAATGGGTAGTGCTTTTGTGAATATATCTTTACTTGCTGGTATCTTAGGTCTAATTACAAAATACAAGCTTCAAGAGAATGATTTAGAAAAGAATATCCCCGTGACTATTGCTGCAACTGTTGCTTTCATAATAATAGTGCTACTTTTTGGGGGACGCTTAACTTGGGTTGGAGGAATTATTGCAATTGGAATATACATTTTCGCAACACTCTTTCTTAAGAAGCAGAATACTGTTACCGAACATAAAGAAAAGACAAAGCTTAACCCTCTTTTCTTGGTCTTGGCATTTGTTGCTCTTGCACTCTCTGGGAAATATGCCTCTGAAAGTTTTTTGAGATTTGCTGATTATCTCAAGATACAAGACTCGATGGTTGGCTTCTTCGTAGTTGGGGTAGGAATCAGTGTTCCAGAACTTGTAGCCTCGTTACAGGTCCTTAAAAAGGGTAATCTTGAGCTAAGTCTAGGTAACTTGTTAGGTGCTTTCTTAATTAACATACTCATTGCACCTTCAATTGCCTCTTTCTTTACTCCCTTAAACTACCAACCTTTCGTTTTCGATCTACTCTATATCCTCTTTAGTTTAATCATGTTCCTTTTCTTTGCATTGTTAGGAAAGGAGTATTACATCTCAAAGAAAGAGGGGATTGGATTGATACTAATCTACATTCTCTTTGTTGTTCTTCAAATTCTCCTCTGATTCTACAATTGCAAGAAATATCAAAAAGAAAAACATTACCTGTCCTTGTGGTAGAGATACTAAGTAATGGTCAAACATCCCAATTATGAAAAGTGAAAAGAGTATTAAAAAACTAAAAAGCGTAGCCTTTTTGTAATTCTTTCTGAAAATATCAATGAGGAGAACGAGATAGGAAAGGATTCCAAATATTCCCAATTCTGAAAAAAGGAGAAGAAATATATTATGAACTGGTTGGAGTAATGGCAAAGATCTAGTCGTTGTTGGCCAAAAATCTTCCATATGTTTTACATAGTTACCTAAACCTGTACCCAGTAGCCAATTCTGCTTAATTACAGTAAAAGATGCTTTTGTTAAATTAATTCTATCAACCCAACTGTAATCCTCTTTTGAAAAAACGTTTAAGAATCTTTCAAAGATTAGTGGTAAAGAGAATGAGAGGTGTTTTTTCTTAAGAAGTAGTTTAGAAATGAAAAGTACTAGGAATATTAAAACAAAAAGGAATATCACAATTCGTGAGAATGTAAATATTACAAAAATAGAAGAAAGGAATATTGTTAGATATGTAATGAACTTCTGATTCTTCTGTAACTTTTTTGTAAGAAAAACAGCAAAAAGCATTACTAGAAGAAAGAATCCAGCAAGTATATTGGGATGAGGAAAAGTTCCACTAGCTCTAAGAAAGACTTCCTCTCCCAGGCCAACAAAACTTGAACCAACAAGTCCTGCAGCCATTTTTGACTCTCCTAAACAATTAAGTCCAAGAGAAGAACCTTTAAAAAATTGTAACAATCCAACGATACCTTGAAAAAGAACAGAAAGAAGCAGAATTATAGATGTAAACTTGTAGTTGACCTTCTTTTTTTCTGTTTTCCACAGGTGTAAGAGAATTAAGAAAGTTAATATATATAGCAAAAACCTTAATGAATTAAGAATAACAAGAGGGTTGTGTAATATGACATTTTGAATTAACAAAAATAGTACAAATATTGATAAAGAATATCTGTACTTCAAAAAAACCTCTTTTAGAATTTGTGATTTTTTTGTAATAACCATCACAAAAAATATTCCTAATCCAAAGTCTAATATGGAAAGTGTTGGAATTAGATAATTAACAGAGATACCATCAACTAAACTTTTTTCAAATGAAAAAGGCAGTTGGTATGTAATATTAAAAGGAATTGAAAGCAGGAGAAATATTAAAAGCGAGAAGGAGAGATTTTGAGTAAATAAATAAACAAGGGGAATAGTAGATACTAAAACAGCAAGAGAAATCGCTCTACCTACAGATTCTCCTAAAAAAGAAAGGGAGACCCCAATTATTAAAAGTAACAAGATAAAAAGAGGTATATTCTTTTTAATGAAAATCTTTTTCACAAATATATTTTACCTACTTAACAGGCTTAATGACAATATGTCTATCTCTTCCTTCACCTTCACTTTCTGTTGTAATGTCTTTAAACTTCATTAAAGTTAGGTGAACAATTCTCCTATCTGCAGGACTCATAGGTGGCAACTCAACAGCATCACCGAGGATTCTTGCATCATCGGCCTTCTCAAGTGCCATCTGTGCAATCTTGTCATCCTTCTCTTTCCTGTATCCACCAACATCTACAAAAAGCCTAAAGTGTTCCCTTTCTTCCTCTTTCAGTCTCCTTCCAACAAGAATTTGCAACATAAACTGTAGAGAATCCAGATGTCTCCCTCTGTTTCCAATCATATACCCTAAATCCTCCCCTTCAAAATCAACCTTTACATACAACATTTCCTCTTCACCATTTTCCACCTCAACACTTATCTCGCTCTCTACATTAAGAAGTTCTTTTAACTTTTCAACTTCTTCTTTGGCCAGTTTAGCTAAATCTTTATCTTTCATTAAGATATTATTAAAAATTTAATCAAAATAAGTGTGCAAGAACTACTTTTTTTCCTCTTTTTTCTTTTTTCTGTCTTTAATTACAGTTATCAAGTTCTGAACTCCTGCCTTACTTCTATCCCAATCTAACAAAACATATTGAACAACAAGCATCAATGATTGTACTATCCAGAAAAGTGTAATAAATGCTGGCATATTAACAGCAAGAACTATTGTAAATAGTGGCATGATGTATGCCGTGGATTTGCCCATACTCTTTTGTAACTCTTCTGGTGAAAGTTCTTCAGCTTCCTTCTTTTTCTTTTTAGGTTCTTTCTTTTCTAATGCTTTTGTTGGATTTTGCATAATCTGTGTAAACTTTGTTGCAAAGAACTGAGACACTCCTGTTAGTAATACTAATATGAGGTATGGGAGAGCTTCTAAAGAGAACTTGTTAGTAAAATCTTTCCAATATATCGTGCCTAAGTTGAGACCAAAAAACGCTAAGTCTATTGCTATCTTCCCATCGGTAACTGTAAAAAGTGGTTCTATGAAATCATAGACACGTGTTGTATCAATAGTGCCAGTCCCCATACTTCTAACAACTTGGAAAAGCACAATGACAAGAAGAAATTGAGGAATCGTTGTAAAGATACAACCTAATGGATTGTAACCACTCTTTTTGTATAGCTTTACTTGTTCTTGTGCAAGCTTCTCTTGATTGTTAGCATATTTCTTCTGCAAAGCATCTATTTGTGGCTTGAGTTCTGCCATTTTCCTTGTCATACTTGTCTGTTTTTTAACAAGTGGAAGCAGTAAAAGCCTAAAAATTACCGCAATTACTATAATTGCCCAACCAAGATTATTTCCAAAAGCGTGATAAAGAAGGAGTGTTAGATTAAGAATCGGATTAAAAAATATCGTATTCCACATAATTTTTACCTAGAAATTAATGTAAGGTTCTGGAATATATCATAAATTTGACTTAAGGGACAGGGTCATATGTACCTGGTGGTGTCCATGGATTACAACGAATTAATCTTTTTAGTGTAAGAAAACCACCTTTTAGTACCCCATATTTTTCAATTGCTGTATATCCATATTCTGAACAAGTTGGTACAAACTTACAGTTTCGCTTGTTTGGATTTAATTTGCCTCTAATTCCATGATCTAAGGAAAATGTTTTTTGATATTGTTTAATTAACCAAAGGATTATCTTTTTCATTAACTTTCTTTAAGAATTTTCTCCATCTGTGAAAAGAATTCATTCTTTAAATCTGTATATTCATTACAAAATTCAAAAGCAATATACTGAAAGTTTCTTCCTGTTTCATTTATTTGAAAATGTTTTACAGCTTCCATTAATATTGCTCTAAGAAGTCTTGTCATTCTATGTCTTGTAACAGCATTTCCAATCTTTTTGCTTACAACAAAACCAAAAAGAGGTCTTTTAAGATTGTTAGGTGCAGAAATTAACATTCCGTATTTCCCTTTAACCTTAAAACCACTTCTGTAAAGATTCTGAAATTCTTTTGCTGGCAACCTGTATCTTTTAGGTAGCATAGTTATCTAATCTCTTTTTTATGCTTTTTTCTTAAAAGCTTGTATTCCTCACTAACGGAGAGTTCTTTTCTTCCCTTAGCTCTTTTGTTCTTCAAAACTCTTTTCCCACCAACAGTTTTGTTTCTAGCCATGAAGCCAAGTTTTTTAATTCTTCGTTTGTTGTTTGGTTGATATGTTCTTTTCATATTTTTAATGAATATCTGAAATCTTGCTGATTATATAGTAACTGAAAGTATTTAGCAAATATTGTTAAAACCTCTCTAAAATTACTAGAGTGTTTTTATCTTTCATGATATCCCTTTACCTACAATCTTTCTCATATGTACTAAAAAAGATATCCACATTTTTCTAAAAATCAATATAATGAACTAGAGTCCCAATCGACCAGAGACTGCCCCCCAAAGTATTAAAAATAATTAACCTTAAAATATGAACAAGGCTAATTTTGAAGGTTACTTCAAAAATATACAGCAGAATACTAAAGAGGTAAATACTGATGAGTTATGGAAGATGACTAAAGAACATCTCAAATTAATGTTGGGAAGAAGAATTTTCCTTGGAATGTTTTCAAATGTATATATCGAAAATGTTTCAAATGGGGTAGTACAACTCTCCTGTGATGCAGAATACAAAAGAGAAAAGATATTAAGAGATTACAAAGGTTCATTAAAACAAGCTTTGAAGAAAGCAAGTGGTCAGAATTATGAAATAGAGGTAGGTATTAGAAAAAGTGAAGAGAAGAAACCAAAAGAGAAGTATGAGTATCATAATCCAGAGGAAGAATCATTGGATCTTTTTTCTGTAGCTGAGAAAGAGAAAGACACTTTTGAGAAGAAATTGGAAGAGTCTAGATTAAATCCTAAGTATCTTTTTTCTAATTTTGTTGTAGGAAAAAGTAATGAACTTGCAGAAGCAGTAGCGGAAGCTGTTGTTAGAGATTTAGGTCATGCTTACAATCCTGTCTTTTTCTATGGTAACAGTGGTTTAGGAAAAACACATTTGATGCAAGCTATCGGTAATGAAGTGTTAAAGAATGATCCAACAAAGAAGGTTATGTACACCTCCATTGAGGAGTTTCTTAATGAAATGGTAGAGGCGATTAAGACAAAGATGAATACTGAGTTTAGGAATAAATACAGAACTTTAGATTTATTAATCATTGATGATATTCAGTTTGTTGAGAACTTTCCAAGAACACAGGAGGAGTTTTTCCATACTTTTGATGCTTTGTATCAGACAAATAAACAGATTGTGTTAGCTTCAGATAGACCTCCTAAGGAGATTAAAAATATTACAGATAGGTTAAGAACTAGGCTTGAGGGTGGTATGGTTGCTGATATTCAACCCCCTGATTATGAAACTCGTTTGGCAATTCTACAAAAGAATGTTGAGGAGAAAAATGTGAATATTCCAGATGAATATTTAGAAATGATTGCGAAAAGTAAAGAAAGTAATATTAGAGAGTTGGAAGGAGCTTTAACAAAAGTTGTTTCTTTCTTTAAGTTGGGTTTGAACCCTTCAAAAGAGGATGTTGCTAAGATGTTACAGATAGATATTGAGTCGAAAAGAAAGAAAATTACACCAGCAAAAGTGATAAATGCAGTAGCAGAGGTTTTTGATGTGAAGATTTCGGAAATTAAGGGAAATAGAAGAACTTCATATGTTGCATTATCTAGACAGGTTGTTATGTATATATTAAGAAAAGAGCTTCAGTTGCCACTTGAGAGAGTTGCAAGGGAGGTAAACAGAAAAGATCATACTACTGTACTACATGCATGTGAGAAGATTGATGAAATGTATAATTCTGATGAGAGGTTTGGTGAGAAAATAGATTCATGTATCCACCTTTTGAGAGAATAATTGTGGATAACTATGTGAGTAAGTTCCAAAACTACTAGGATAACTTTTCATGAAATAGCTACTAAAAACGTTATGATTATGTAGAAGTATTGTTTTAATGAACTTTTTCATTAACAACTTTTTCCACACAAAATTATTGGTTATACAAAAACTATCCAAAAAGTAATCCACACTCCTAAAGTAATTCTACACAGTATAATCTATCTACTGATAACATTCTTAAGAGGGGCAGATATACACAATGAAAATATACCCATTAACTTTTTTTGTATAGGGACTTTCTACGGATATATTTTCTACTTATCAACATATCCATACTCACTACTAAAACTGTTGCTTAATTTAATTAATAAAAAATATTTTAGGGGGATAATTGAGGATAGATAAAGTTTTTAATTTTTCACCAGCTTATAGTACATTAACTAATCGTAACAAAATGCATATAGCTCTTGCTGTTAAGAGATAAATAACAGCGGTAACCGTGATTAACTTTTTCTGCAATTGTACAGAATATATTGTATAATGATAGAACAAAGTTAAAAAATACTGCCCAAGTAGATAAGATGTTACTTTTTAAAATATGAAGTTTTCTTGTAATCAGGATACATTTTCAAAATATTTGAATATTGTAAGTAGGGTTGTTACTACTAAACCAGGTCTTCCAGTTTTGAGTAATGTGCTTTTTGAGAGTGATAAAGGGAAGTTGATAATGAAGACCACAGACCTCGAGCTTAGTATTAGTACGTGGATAGGTGCTGATATTCAAGAGGATGGAAAGATTACAGTTCCTGCAAAACAGTTATCCGAATTTGTGAATTCAATTCCAGAGGAGAAGGTTGATGTTGAAGTAAAAAAACAGAGTTTTGATATTTCTACTTCTAATAATACAGCAAGTTTTAATACGATGCCATCTGATGATTTTCCAACAGTTCCAGAGGTAGGAGATCAGAAGTATTCTGTGAGAATTAAGAAGGCAGATATTGTTGAGGCAGTAAATAGAGTTGCTTTTGCAGCTGCTAATGATGATATTAAGCCAGTTTTAACAGGAGTTAAGATTGAGGTTGATGATAGTGATGTTTCTTTTATTGCAACTGATGGCTTGAGGCTTTCTAGGCAGACAGTTAAGATTGAGAAAGGTAGTGGTAAGAAGAGTTTCTTGGTACCTGTTAGAGCATTATTGGAATTGGCATACATTATTTCTGAATTAGATACAGATGAGGAGTGGGTAAATATCTATCTTTTAGAAGACAAGAATCAGGTGTTGTTTAGACTTTCCGATGTTGATTTAGTATCAAGATTGATAGATGGAGAATTTCCAGAGTACAAACAGATTATTCCAACAGGTTTTGAAACAAGATGTGTGATTAAGAGAGATGATTTCCTTAATTCTCTTAAGGTTGTAAACATTATCGCAAGGTCTGTTTTAGGTAACAAGATGATTTTAAATATTGATGCAAAGAGTGGTAAGATTTCTCTTTCTGCAACGCAGAGTGATTTAGGTAAGAACGAAAGTACTTTTGATGGGCAGATTGAAGGAAAAGATATAAAGATAGCTTTTAGTGCAAGACTTCTGGCAGATATTCTTAATCATCTAAATGCTGAAGATATTATTTTTGAGTGTTCGGAAGCAGTTAAACCAGGTGTGTTTAAGATAGAGGGAGAGAAGGAGTTTGTGCATTTAGTTATGCCTATGATGCTTTAGATTTCTTTTTCTTTTCTTTAGCTCTGTAACCTACACCATGTACAGTCTCTATTAGTTTCTTGTTAGGTAGTTTATCCCTTAGCCTGTTTACATGAACATCCACAGTATTTGAACCAACATATTGTCTGTAATCCCAAACATGGTCTAGTAGTTCACATCTTGAGATAGCTCTATCTTTATTCCTAACTAAATATTCAAACAGCTCATACTCTTTCCTTCTAATTGGTATTTCATTATCTCCATTATACAAACACTTTTTATCAGAATCTAATGTTAAATCACCAAAAGCAATATTACTATCAACATAGTTCTTAGGTCTTCTTCTTAATGACTTTAATCTTGCTAAAAGTTCTTGCATGGGAAATGGATATGTTAAAACATCATCCCCACCATTATTTAGAAATCTCACCTTTTCTGCCCAACCACCTTTGTTACATACGCCTAGTATTTTTGTTTCAGGGCTTCTCTCTACTATGTAGCTAAGAATATCAAAAGTTCTATTCTTGTTAAGGCTTGTATTCAGAATGGCAAAGTCAAAAATTCCCCTTGTTACACCTCTTCTATTTGCAAAAAGACTGTTATCAGCAGTAACTCTATGTCCATGTGACTTCAGTGATTTTGCTAAAACCTGTGCAAGAGTATTGGAATCCTCTATAATCAATATATTCATATTTTGATATTAAAAAGTTAAATAAGTATCGAAATATTAAACTAGTGGAATATTACATAAAAAACCTAGAGAAAAAGAAATTATGAAATTTGTATTATTATCAGCATTATCGTTTCTTTCCTCTGCAACCTTTTTGCTATTTTTACTCACCAATCCCAATTTTTCCCCAACAACAGCAGCTGGAGATATTAATTATATTAATTTCTTTGTTTTAATATTCCTTTTCATTGTTTCTACTCTTTCTCTGTTTTTTGTTCTTCTTTACTCTTTCTTTAAGTTTTTTAGGAAGGAATATAGTAGGAGGGATAGGGTGATGAAAAGTATTAAGTATTCAGGCATTGTAACTTTCGGATTGTTAGTAGTATTCTTTCTTCATTTCTTTCATATTCTTGATTTCATATGGGGATTAGCAATCCTAGTTATTGCCCTAATATTAATATTTGTAGTATGATATTCATATGGCAAAAGAAAAAGATCAATTTGCGAAGTTAGCAGAGATTCTTACAGGTGAGAAGAATTTAAGAGAGAAGCAAGAAAAAATCAGAGAGGAGAAAAAGAAAGCAATTCAGGCAGAGAAGGATAGGAGGAGGGCGAAGATTGTAAAAGGAGAAGAAGTTTTAGAGGTTGAGGAGGTTCAGAAGAAGGAGGTTGTTCAGAACATTAAGCTTTTTGAGTGGAAAGCCCCTGAGAGGTATGAGGTGAAACTTAACAACAAGGGATTTTTGATAATTGTTCTAGTTGCACTTCTTTTCATTGTTCTTTTGGCAATTTTAGGTAAATATTACCTCATTGCTGCAATAATCTCAGTCCTTTTTGTAATATATGCAGCAGGTAGTACGAAACCTCTTACTGTAACTCACAAGATTACAGCTAGGGGGATAGATACTGCAGATAAACTGTATGAGTGGTATATGTTGGAGGATTTTTACTTTGCTAAGAAAGGTAATATGTATACTCTAATGGTGCAGACAAAGCTAAACTTCCCTAAAGCGTTGGTATTACTTTGTAATGAGAAGGATAAAGATGCTTTATTTGTAATTCTGCAAAAAAATCTTCTTTACAAAGATATTAGGAAGAAACAGAACAGGATAGATGTTATTTCATATGGTGAATATATTCCTTTAGAGAGGGTTTAATATTCCTAAAAAGCCCGTTTTCGTTGTATAATTAAGTGTGGAGAGATGCCTGAGTGGTTGAAAGGGAAGCTCTCGAAAAGCTTTGTATGGTTTATCCATACCGGGGGTTCGAATCCCTCTCTCTCCGTGTTTTAAAACATAGGTTTTTAAATAATCTGTGGTTTGATAGCTTCTGCCTAATTTAGTATCATTTGTTTATGACACAAGGTGATATTTTAAATAGACGAAAAATCCCAAGAGAATCAAAACAATATCCAGAGATGTCTAATGGAGTTTGTACTGCAATTAGAGAGATTATTCAAGAAGCGATAGACAATGGGAATAACAAGATTATAATTAGGACAAATCTTAAGCGAGGTTTACCTCTGGAGAATATAAATAAAGTTGCAGGCCCATTCGTTGAGGCATGGGCATTAGAAAAATTTGAAGAAATATCAGATAGATTAGGAAATAAGTATGGTTTAGTAAATGTTGAAGCTGGGAAGAGACTTGATCCTTTCGATATGATCTTACAATTTAAGCTAAAAGGGTTTAGTGAGTATGTATCTGCTAATGTAGATTCCAAAGCAACTGCTGAAGATATTTTAACATCTGGAAAAAGCCCCAATATTACCTCCTATGCTAGAATACGAAATGAATATCTTAAGGATTCCGATTATATTTTTCTAATTCTCTCTCTTAAGCATAAAGTCTTTAGTGAAAAGGCAAATTCTGATGGAATAACAAATGGTATTATGCAAGTTACTGGGTACAATGTGTATGACATAAAGTATGTTTCTGCGAAAGATTTGAATTATAATCCTGCCCTAGGGACAGGGCAGTTACAAATAAGAGATATTCATTTTGTAGATGAGGAAAGAAAAACAGTTGAGGAGTTTTTAAAAATGATTGATAGAAAGTACATTAAATCGAAAGGCTTTGCATCTTGGGTAAAGTTAGCAGATAAATTTGAATGGGTTAAACCTGAAGAATAATATGATAAAAAGTGATTATTTTATTGTAGGTGATGCAGTAGAAGAACTTAAAAAGTTACCAGATAACTCTATTGACTTGGTATGTACGGATCCACCATACAATCTAGGTAAGGATTATGGGAATAATATTGATTGGAAGCAGTGGCATGAATATGAGAAATTTACATTGAATTGGTTGTCGGAATCTAGAAGAGTTTTGAAACCAACTGGAAGTATATATGTGTTTATGGGTGTAAAATTCATTTCCCGTTTATATTTAACGCTTCAGGAATTAGGGTTCCACTTTAACGGTTGGATAACTTGGCATTATACGCAAGGAATGGGAAGAACAAGGGGTTTTTCACCTAGACATGAAGATATATTGTACTTTACAAAGTCAGACAGATTTATTTTTAATCTTGATGATGTAAGGATACCGCAGAAGTATTATAGAAAAAGAAATAATATGCAAGGAGCAAATCCTGGAGATGTTTGGCAGTTTTCACACATACATTACTCAAACCCAGAAAGGGTTGCTCATCCAACACAGAAACCAGAGGCGCTTATGAAAAGAATAATTTTGGCGAGTAGTAATAAAGGAGATGTCGTTTTAGACCCCTTTGTTGGTAGTGGAACTACCTGTGTTGTTGCTAATTTTTTGAAAAGAAAGTGGATTGGTTTTGATATAAACCCCGAGTATATAGAAATTTCAAAACAAAGAGTAGATAAAGAAGTTAATATGTTAGATTCTTTTGACCCTCGGGAAACTCGAGTTCCTAGAGATAGGAAAAAGAACTCTGAGCAGAAAATGTTAATAATCTAAAATATTTTTCTTGAAGGAAATATCAAAAAAATAAAGAGGATTTTCCCTTCTGTCATCATACATATTCAATATCAATTTTTCTTTCTTTAACACACTAACAGCTAAATATTAAATGTTGTTAAAAATATTAGAAAGAGAATATAATTAGGATAATGAAAAAACAAAAAATAGATAAAACACATTGGACAATACAATTCTCTGTACTAACAATATCAATTCTTTTGTTTCTCTTTCTTCCTAAAATATTAGATTTAACGGAGATTTTTCCTAAAGAAATAGCATATACAAATATATTGCTTCCATCTCTTCTTTTAATATTCTCAGCTTTTTTAGGAATATTTTTCAAAAAGAAAAACAAACTATTTACAAAATCATGGATATTTAATGATTTTACATATTGGAATATATTTGGACTCCTTCTTTCATTAATTGCAATATTCCATTTTGTTACAAACAATTCCATACACGGTATTTTTACTCAAATATTTGCATACATATCTCTACTCCTTGGTTATGCAAATGAACTTAGAAATGAGATAATAGATAAGAAAGGTAAAAAGTAATATGCAACTACCAAAATTAAAAAGATATCAGAAGAAATTTAATTTTTCATATGCGTTTGGAGCATATCCTGCATTGGATTTATTAAGATTTCAGAAGGAGAAGGTTCTAAAGATTTTAGTTAAAAAAGAAGGCTTAAAGAGTGATGGTGTAGCAGAAATATTAGATATTTGTAAGAGAGAGAATATTCCTTGTGAGGAGAATGATAAGTTAATTGACAGGATTGCATACAAGGAGAATACGTATGTGGTAGGGGTGTTTGAGAAGTATGAAGAAGAGTTAGAGGGTGAAAAGAACCATATTGTTTTAGTAAATCCTAGCAATACTGGTAATTTAGGTACAATTATTAGAACTATGGTTGGTTTTGGTTTTAAGAATCTTGCAATAATTAAACCAGGTGTTGATATTTTTGACCCTATGGTTGTTAGATCTACAATGGGAGCACTGTTTAGAGTACATTTTAGATATTTCGACTCAATTAGGGCATATACAGAGGCTTACAAGGGGCATAATATGTATCCTTTCATGTTAGATGGTGCAAAGAACATTCTAGAAGTAGAATTCAAAGAACCATTCTCTTTTATACAAGGTAATGAGGGTAGAGGATTGGATGAGAGTTACAAAACAATGGAGAAGAGGAAGGGAGAGAGCATATATATCCCACATTCAGATGAGATTGATTCATTAAATCTTTCAGTAGCTACAAGTATTGGTATGTGGGAATATGGTAGGAGGAAGTAAAGAAGGAGTATGTGCAAATTTTGCACATACTGAAAAAGCCTAGTAAATAAGCAGAATTCAGTTGTCAAGAAATACTTGATAACTGAAAAGAACGATATGTAAGACAAAATACCCTTCTTCTAAAATTAATAAATAATAATGCAACAAAAACCATTTACAATAACAGAGAAGGAAAAAGAATTAACAAAATCTCTTCTTAAAAAGATTACAGAAACAAAAAGGGACAGGTTTTCTGTAGTAGATTTAGAAACAATATATAGTTTTCTTAATAAAAAAGAGATTGCTTTTCTAAAAAAACTTTTAACAATAAATCCACATGATTATGGTATTAAGGGTGAATATCTAGGTATACAGGATGTTCCTAAAGATTTGGTGGAGATAGAGGTGCAGAGATATGAAGCTGATAATGAAAAAGGCTATCATGAGATGGGTGTTAGGTATTTACCAAGTAAGGTATACAAGGCATATGAGAAGATGAACAAAGCTATGTTTAAGGATATTGGTAAGAAATTATTAATAGCTTCAGGATATCGTTCTCCTGCATATCAGCTTTTTCTTCTTGTTTGGTATCTGAATATGTATGAATTTGATATTGGAAAAACATTAGAAAGGGTTGCTATGCCTGGGTATAGTGAACATTGTGTTGCAGATAATGTAGCTATTGATTTCATTACAGAAGATGGTGTTCCTCAAGAGCATGATGACAGGTGTTTTGAAGATACTCAGGAATATAAATGGCTTCTTAAGAATGCAGAGAGATTCGGTTTTGAAGAATCATTTCCTAAGGATAATGAGTTTGGAACTATGTATGAACCTTGGCATTGGAGATATGTTGAAAAATAAAAATTTAAGAAATATTCCGCGAACTCTGATTGTAAAGTTAGTGAAGAAGAGTATGCTATGCTCTTAAATAGAATTCTCGCAACATTAAGTAGAAAAAATCCTTCAGAAATGGTATAATATAGAGTAGTTCTTTACCAATATGGGGACGTCAGGCTATCGACAGAAGCTTGATTCTAGTTATCACAAACCGTTTGTTAAGTTCGTTATTCTTAACACACAAGATAAGTGTAAAAAATAAAATCGTCGCTTTTGCAAATCAGTTAAAAGCAGCTGTTTCAGCTCCACTTTATAACTATAACTTTGCATAAGTTTAACTGATTGATTTCGGTTAATGTCTTTTATTCTTTTCCCTAATGAGGAATCTAAGACAGTCGTTATTAGGGTACGATTTTCTATCAGGTCAGTAGGGTAGTTGATTTAGATATATAACTGAGGAGATATACTTTTTGTCTAGTCTTTTAGGTATATCTTACTAAACAAGATTAGATATGTTTGTATATGGTGCTAGATGATACTTTTGGACATGGGTTCAATTCCCATCGTCTCCACCAGGTAAGGAATGCAACCATCTTCACCCTTAATCTACTTAGTATTTTGTCTAACAATTATGTGAAGGATATCAACCCATTCTGCAAGATTGTCTACTACCTCTTCTATTATTTTAGTATCAATACCTAGGGCATTTTCAAAAAATGTTATGGTATATGATGGTTTAGCTAGTGTATTAGTATGTATCTTTAAGCTTAATTTCTTTGTAATATCAGAGGTATGAGATACAGATTTAGAAGTAGCACCTCCCACTATTGCTCCGACACCACCTGCAAGCAAACCTCCTAGTAGTGCTCGCCCAACAGTACTACCAGTACTATGTTTCTTCTTCGTTATTGTTTCTCCGTCCTTGATAATCTCGTAATCAGTTATTTTCGAGAAAGGAAGATACTCAAGACAGGTTTCATCTTCTGACTTAAATGCAAGTACTTTTTTCTTCTCATCAAGACCAATAACTGCCCAGCTAGACACATACTTTTTACTGTATTCATGGTCTTTGTCTTCGTCTAAAAGCTTATTTAATCTTGCCAGTCTCTTCTTTGCCTTTTCCCTTTGGTTAAGAATAATGCCTCCTACAATGGCTATTACTAACAGTATGAAGAATAGAAATCGCAAGTCATTCCCTTGTCTAGTCATAAAATACATAGGTACTAGGACAAAGAGAGAAATGATAATATACGCCACCATATCTTTTATCATGTAAAACTTAGATAGTGGTTGAAGAACAGAAATGGTCTCCCGCTCACAGGTACTCCTTTCGAAGCACCCACTACCGTTTCCACTAGTGACCAAGTGCATGATTGTAAGACGGAAGACCGTCTATGACATGCACTTGGTTTTTTAATTCTATCCATGCCTGTTATCAGGTTTAGGTTAGATACTACAATTATATCAAACAGAGATGTGGTTATGAATGTTGGGGTAGGTTATACTCACATAGAGTATCTAAAAACTTTTACAGACATTTGTTTAGAAGAAATCTTATGTTTAGAGGGTAAAATGGGAGGGTCTTTCCATTTTAATTTTAGTTTTTTGTTTAGGTATTTGAAGTTGTTTTTAATGAAAGTAGCGATATCTCTGTATGAGTTAGCATTAGCAATGATTGCAAGTATACTTAGGAAGACAATGGACCCTAGTTCATATTTTCGAGCTTGTTTCCTTCTACAATCTATGAGATTATTAAGAGCAGTTAAGAGAGTCATATGGCAGTTTTAATTGATGTTAATACTTACCACTATGCTAATCTTAGCTGCATTATGCAACCCCTAGTGTTTTAGAATTGAACAGCCCTGGGTAAAATGGCTACCTCCTTGTGGTTGTAGTACAATGAAGAGGTTAGAGAGTTCTTTGATTATTTGGTTCACTTTGGTGTTCATGAACTCCACCATTAAAGAAAATGTTGAAATGTATATATGGATGGAATTGTATATAATTTGTCATACGAATAGGACAAAGTGATATGTAAACCGTAATGTTAATTAGTTTTAGTGATTGTAATTATTTGAGAAACTTGAAACTATATGAAGGAGATTAAGAAACAGAAGAATCGTAAAAAAGACTTTAAAATGGTAGCTTTATTATTAGTAGTAGTATTTGTCATTAATTTTGGTGTTTTTCTCTACTTTACTGTTTTTACTAAAGTATGTAAAGATTCGAGTACTTGTGATGGTTGGTATTGTGAGCATATTTTTCTACGGGAGAATGGCTTGATAACAAAGTTTCTGGAGAGGCATTATAGAGAGGAATGCACTAAAGATTTTGGGGTACTTGATTATGGATATTCCGCTCGTTCTTTTTGGTTGTATTTTGATTGTCGTGTTCCATATTCTGATAGTGGTAAGCATTGTAAAAATTCAAATGAATGTAAGGGGAATTGTCAGTATAAAGGCTATATTCCAAGCTCTTGTGTAGAAGAGGAGGGAGATGTTTATATCTGTTCGGAAGATATTACTGGTAAATGTTCAGAATTTAAAGAAAAAAGTGGATATTATGAGGTTCTTGATGGTGAATTACACGGACACTGGAACAGGGACAGGATATGGTTGCGTGATATTGTTTATTACTAAATTAAGAGAGAATAAGAGATGTCCTAAAATCAGGATATCCAGTAAAAAAGTCTTTCGTATGAAGAGTTTCTTTGGTTTTTGTAGTATAATATGGATAATAATTTAGAGAACAAGCCAGAGCCAATTGATACAGAAGAAGACATATTAGTTAATGAAAAGAGTGGAAAAGAATATGTTTTACTATTGCAGCGTTTTGGAGAAAAACCAGTATTAACAGATAAAAACGATGGATATATCTTTATGACCTTTGCTGCAACTGATCCTCATTGGCTAATGGAACCTTACTTTGAAGATAATTCTTTTGTTATTCCTAAAGAACATTTTTTCTTTCCCATGCTAGAAACATTATTTAAAAGAATAGAAAAGGTTGATAATCCAAGAGATAGAACATTGGTAGGTAATTGTTTTACTTGGTATAGTGAAGCACATGGAGGACCTGAAGAATCAAACATTTTAACAATAAAGAAATTGGAAGATTCTTTTGAGATGTCTTTTTTTAAGAACTCTAAAAATCCTTATTATTTTCCTCGTGTTTGTAGTATTCGTTTTTCTTTGAGTGGTAGTAGAAGCGAAAGGATAACAGGATTATTTAGTCGGATGTTAAATGAGTTTAATGGAAGTGTTTATGATGAAGACTAAAACAAAACCTATTCTACTTCCTTCTTTGCCTTAGCAACCTCTCTTGCAATCTCTCCCCCAACTTTACCAATGGAAGGAGCCATCTTCTCCATACCTTCCTGTGCAATTGGCATAACTTGTTGTGTCTGGAAAGCTGCAATCTCTCTTCGTATTGCAAAGAAATAGATACCTCCTGCTACCATAGCAGAAGCAAGAATGATAAAGCTACCGAACATATAATATGGAACTACCTCTATCTTCTTTCTACTATCTTCAAACTCTTTAGAAAAAGTACCAAATGAGCCCGTTATATTATCAAATGCTTGTGAGTTTCCCATTTTTTCTGTCTTCTCATCAACCTCCAGATTTATCTTTGGTAGGGTTGTTTCATCATTCTTAGATTTCACAACACCTGTAATGATTAGAGCTAAACCAATTAAAACACCAGCAATTAAAACAATTAAAGAGATTTTAACAATCTTCTTTTTGTTCTTTTGAAATTGCTCTTCATTTAGATATTCCTTCTTCTCTTCCATTATTGAAAATGATTAATTTAATTAAATCATTATATTATATATATATATATATATAATCAAGCACCTAGAAAGGAATCTAGTATTATGCAATGTCTTCAAAATCCTTCTTAAAATCTTCAATCTCTTTCCAACTATTGAGAGGTATCACCTTTTTTTTATACTTTTCCAATATTTCTTTTATAGAGAATCTTCCTTTATACCTTTTACTTATTTTGTATCTCTTCAATATTGTTGTAAAACATAAATCTAAGTATGGCAGAACCCTTTCTTTTTCTCGTATTGCCCTTTTTGTAATGTTGAATAATTGTGCCACGAGACTGGGATATGCCATGTATAAAATTACTTCGGCATCATCCATACAGAGACTAACCATATCTCGTGATGTTCCTTCGATAATCCATTGGTCGTGATTCTCTAGAAAATCTCCAACCATTCTTAACCTCTTCTCTTTCGTTCTCTTTTTTGTAAATTTCTTTATCCAGTAAAAATTGTCTAACTCTGTATGTGAAATTTGTAATTTCTCCGCTAGAAATTTTGCCATAGTGGTTTTACCTCTTCCTGAGTCGCCGACGATTAAAAACTTTTTGTACTCTTCTAGGTTTCTCATCAAGCAACTACTTCCTCACACTACAATCCTCAAAAGGAATCAAACCAAATTCAATATTCTGTACAGTCCCTTTTACGATAACACCATCTCCTGTCTTAAAATTCTCAAAAACTTTAGAATCACTAACAAAACATTGTATCCTCTCATCTGTATACATTCCTTTTTTAATAGGGATTATTGATATAAAGGGTCTACCATCAGCAAATGAAGTTGTCATATTTTGAATATATCCATATGTTTCAATCTCCTTACCAACATACTTAGTATTAGCAGCACTAGAATCCTCTTTGTACTCTTCTAAGAACTTAACAATATCTGTACCAACTTGAGGTTTTACTTCTTCCTTAACTTCATCTTTCTTCTCTATTGGAACAACAACCTCTTCTTTTCTTGGCTCCTCTCTTACAACAGTAGTTTCCTGTACTCTTTTAGCCTTGTTTTTCTTTACTGTCTTAACAATTGCACTAATTAGAATTATTATTACAATGATTACAACAACAAGAATAACCCATGCAAGAATCTTACGCATATTAAATGGAGGCTTTTGTTTTGTAAATGTAACTGTTTCTTCTTGTCTTTCCTCTTCCATACTTAATTATACCATAAAAAGGGTGTCCTAGAGAAGATATATGATTGTTCCAAAGATTCCTAGTATCATGAATGGTAGAAAGGGAACTTTTGTACCTCTAAACTTTTTCTTTTTAACTGCAATTACTATCCCATATCCTAGAGCTGTGAAGATAGAGATGTAGAGCCAAGGAATTAAGTTGTTGAAACCTAAAAGAAGTCCACATATTATTGCCATTCTCACATCTCCCTGTCCCAAACCTTTCTCTTTGGTGAGGAGTACTAACAGTTGAAATATTGCTCCTAATGTTACACCTCCAAGTAGGTTCTGATAGGGGAGGTATGCCAATTTCTCTGTTAAAGGTATTTCAAAAGTATTTCCTTTTACTAAAAACAATATGATATTCAAAAGTGCAAAGATTGTTAAAAGAATAAGCGATGTATAGTGGTCAACTTCAAATGTTTTGAAATCTTTGTATGCAAGAAATATTAAAGGTAGAAATATTACTATTAGAACTAAAAACAATATATTTGTTTTAATATTACATCCATATTGGGAATATATTCTAAAAGCTATGACCGAGAGAGTAAATATGGCAACTCCAAAAAAGATATACTCTTCTGATTTAAATTTTTGTTTAAATATTTGAAATTTCAAATGGGTCTGTATTTGTATTTAATTCTTTTGTCATTTTAACATGGTTTTCATTTTGGTCTACTGCTGTAATCTGGATTATCTTAACTCCAAAATTATCAGGTTTGTCTGATATTTCTGATGTACAATTCCAGTCTGTTCGAGTAATGGTAAATGTTCCTGTGAAGGCCCTGTTCTTCTTTATTTTATATACACTTTCCTCTAAACAACTCTCAGCATTTATCTCAAGGATATTGTAATCATATTGCATCTTACCAGTAATTAGTAAGGTGATATTTGTATATATTGTATTTATCCCAGAGAGTAGGAGTAGAGGGAGTATAACTAAGACTGTTGTTAGTGCAATATATCCAACTATTTTCTTTTTTTGTTCTTTTTTCATTATCGTATTGTATAAAGTGTTATTATCCCTTTTTTAACTTTTTGATCTTTTTCTGCAGCTATTTCCAACGCAATTCTTACTCCAACTATGTTGTTTTTCTTGTTGTATACTGGCGTAATGTAAAAATGGTTAATTAAGATATTGTCACCGTTGAGGTCTGTTCCATCGTAAGTAAGTTTGTTGTTGGACAGGGAGTAGTAATGTTCTTGACTGCCGAAGTTGATGTAGAGTACACCGTTATCCTCATTGAAAAGACTTTTGGTTTCATCAATTCCTGTAACTTTGGAAAAGGTATAGTCAAGATGTTGGGTAAGGAATTCGGCATTACTAAGAATATCTGCTCTTCTTTCGGTTCTGAGAGTGGCTTCTTTAGTGGTAAGGACAAAGTTCACCATGACAAAAAGGATAGCGGTAAGTATTGCTACATACAGAACAGTCTCAATTAGTGTTGTGCCTTTTAATCTATTTTTCATATTCAAATACTAATTCTTTAAGTAATGGTGAGTGTGCCTTGGTAACATCTGATGCGAAATCCACTTTGTATTGTAAATATCTTCCACTTGTTCCCATGGGGAGATGGTATGTTCCACCCTCTGTAATATATGGTGTCTCTGCATTTACACCTCTCCACGGTGTTGTTGCTAGTGCACTTGGTGAACTAGCCATTCTAAACTGTATTTTCATACTTGTTCCTGTTGGTACATCAGCATCTACAACAACGGTGTAATATTCTGATGTGTCAGACTTTGAGTCAATAATTTCTGATGTATATGTTCCAGACTCTAGGAAGCCATTACCTGTTTCTTCATCTCCACCACCTGGACCTCCCCTGATAATTTTAAATTCTTGTGTTGTGTCACCAGTTAAGATGTAGGAGAAGGCATTACCTTGTGGGTCTAAAATTGATTGGATATCGTAAACACCAGAAGAAATCCTCATTCCTCCACATTTGATGGGATTTGTTTCATCAACAATTGTAAATACTTGATATTCTTCTCCTGATGTTCCCACTAACACAACGACATCACCATCTTCCACGACGGATATACCTCTTACAGTCATGTTAACTTTTCTTGAAGCAATAATGGGGCATTTTTTGTTCTTGACACTTGTATCAATTATGAAGAATTCATGTTCATTGGAGGAGTAGTTGGTTCCGAAATACACTCTGTTTCCATCTTCTGAAACATGCATATCATATACTTGTTGGTTGTTTACACTTGTTCTAGAGAGTATTTTCATATTACTGGGATTGCTAACATCAAGTATTGCTAATTCGTACCAGTCCCAGTCTAGAGAGGCATAGAGATAGTTATCCTTGACATGTATTTGTGATACTGAAGCAATCCAAGGGATAAGGCTAATGGAAATACTATTGAGTATGGGTCTAGAACCTGTTTTTGAAGAGAGGTCAAAGCTTCTCACATATGTACTCTGTGTTAAGTATCCAACATTACCTTTCACAAAAACACTTCTCGCATCATTGTTCCATTGGTCTGGTGCATTTACATATCCGACCTCTTGATAGGGGACTGATGAGATATCTAAAATGACAATTTCTTTGTTATCATCAGATGTTGCAAGGTAGGCGTAATCTCCATCTACAAAAATATCGTTAATACGATAGCCTTGAAATGTCCCTTCTACCGTTAAAACAGGGGGGTTAACACCTTCGATTTTTAACTTGGTAAAAGGGTCTCCAACATCTCCACCTCTTGTTCCTAAATAGGCTTTGCCGACTTCCGCAAATATTGACTTAGCGTATGCTTCTCCCGGAATGTCATAACTGGTCATGGTTCTCTCAGGTCTACACCAGTCTGGATAGAGGATAGATTGTAGGCGTAACTCTCCTCCCGTGGCTTCTGCTGCTGCTGTATCATTGTGGGTACCTCTGTTAAAATCATCTTTTGTTGTGAGAACAATACTATTAATATTCCAATCATTAAGATAGAGTTTTGGTGATATTGTATGTGTTTTTCCAAACCTATCAGTCCATTGTATTGAAATGTTTACAACTCTGGTATGAGGGTCAGTTGTGCCTCCTTCCTCAACAAGCATGCCTGTTGCATCTCTCTGTGCAAGGGTGATATTAAAGGAGTGTGTAAGGCTGTTTTCAGTTACTTCTCCTTCTACGATATTGTACTTACCTTCTGAATATTCAATATGTTTAGGTCCTTGGTCTGTCTCTTTTCTGATAGCGAACCACTCTTCAGATTTTAGATATTTCAGAGCAGAGTATATTTCCTTAGTAATCTGTGTAGCTCTAGCTCTTTTTTCAATGTTTTCGTACGTTCTTGTTGAATCCAACACTAGAAAAACCAAAAACGATGAGATTATTGTAAAAATCCCAATTGCAAGAACCAACTCCACTAAACTAAAACCTTGTATTTTCTTCTTTCTATTCATTTTCTACTAATCCTTCCATATTAATACTTACTTTTGTCGAATACCCACTTACTGAGAGGGTAATATTTCCATATGAAGTAGGTTTGAATTCACCTGCGGGGAAAAGTATGGAGTTACCATTGGTTAGTGAAAAAAGTGGCATTCGTATATTATCAGGCAATTTCTTCACATCCCTCTCTGTACTGGTAGTAAAATTTTCTCCATCAAAGAGGATATATTCTCCAGCCTTAAAGTGAATACCTGTTGCAATATTTTTGTTTCTTGCACGCTGTTGTTGGTATCTGATATCTGTTTTAAGTTGGGAAGCATAGCTGTTAACCTGACTTTTTTGAATATTATGAATTGTAGTAGGGAAGAGTAGCCCTCCCATGAGCAAGATGAGTGCAATGGTAAGGACCACCTCTAAAAGGGAGAAACCCTGCAATGTTTTTTGTTTAACATTCTTACGCATTGATAGATCCCATTAATTGATATATTGGCATTAGAACAAGTAAGGCCAAGCCACCAATTAAAACACCTATGAATATTAAGAGTAGAGGTTGTATTAATGTGACAAGATTTTCACTCATCTCATCTACCTCTTCAGCGTAGAAATCGTGTAGATACATCAAGTTTTCTTCTAACGAACCACTAACTTCTCCTATATCAATCATTTTCACAAAAGATTTGTTAAAGTAGTCAGGGTAGTTTGAGAGTGAGAGTGAAAGGTCATTTCCTTCTCCAATTTTTTTACATATTTCTCTAAAGCATTCTGCATATATGTAGTTGTTGGTTGTACTTGCAGTAATCTCCATTGCCTTTTCTAAAGGTATTCCACTTCCTAGAAGAACACTTAATGTTCTTGAGAAGGATGAGAGGATATTAGCTTTGAATAGGTCTTTAAGGATTGGAAAGTGAATTGCAAGCCATGCAGAGAACTTTTTACCTGCCTTGGTTCGTAGGAAGATGATAAACACTATTACCAATGCTGCAATTCCACCGAATATTGGAATCCAGTTTGTTCTAATGAATCCTGCTCCTGCCATAATCTTTTGTGTTAATTCTGGAACATTTGGAAAAGCTTGGAACATAGTCTCAAGCTTAGGGAAAACAAAGAAAATCATTGCAATGAACATGACAACAACGATTCCGATGACTATAATTGGATAGACAACAGCACCTTTCAACTTCTTGCTCACCTCCCATTCTTTTTGAATAGTTTCGGATATGAAAAGTAGATTAGTTTCTAGTGACCCACCTTTCTCTCCTGCTTCTACAACAGATGAAATAGTTTCAGGGAATGTTTTTGGGAAAAGCCGCATTGCATCTGCAAGAGTAGAGCCTTTTCGTACCTCGCTAGAGATGTAGGAATATATGTTGTTGAGATTTTCATCACTTGATTGTCCAGCGATAGTCTCCATGGTTTCAGAGAGAGGTATTCCAGCTTTGAGTAGGGTGGAAAGAGATTTAATGGACATTAAGAGGGTTGGAACTTTGATTTTTAAACCTTTTAACTTTTTGTATTCTTTTTCTCTAACCTCTTCGGACATAGAGTAGTAGTCTTTTACTTGAATCTCCGCCAGTAACTTCTTAGGTTTTTTCTTTTTTGTCTCTTCTAGCTCTCTTTTTACCTCTTCTGTTTTCTCTTCTACTTTCTTTTCTTCTTTTGCCATTAGTCTTTGATAGCAATTACCTTAATTAGTTCTTTGAGGTCAATATCTCCTCGCTTCAATTTCTTAACAGCATCTTCCACCATGAGTTTGAGTCCGTTTTTCTTAGCAACAGAGAGGATATGATCCATCGTTGGATTTTCAATAATAGCATCTCTTAAAGGCTTGTCTATTTTAAGAACTTCATAGATCCCTGTCCTTCCAGCATATCCTGTATTATTACATTCCTCGCAACCAACAGCCATATAGAATTTCTCATTTGCACCGAGATGTTTAGCAATATCTGGTCTTAGGGAGAGTATATTCTTGTGGTTTTCATTTGAACTTGCGATGTATTCTTTTTTACAGTGCTTACAAAGTCTTCTTGCGAGTCTTTGTGCTACAACAATATTTAATGTTGATGCAATTAAAAAAGGTTCAATACCCATATCAATGAGTCTTGGAACAGCACTTACAGAATCGTTTGCGTGAAGAGTAGAGAGAACTAAGTGTCCTGTTAATGCTGAGTTGACAGTAATCCTTGCTGTTTCTGTATCTCTAATCTCTCCAACCATGATGACATTAGGGTCTTGTCTTAGGATGGACCTTAGTCCTGTTGCAAATGTTAGATTACTTTTTGTATTTATCTGTATATGGTTTACACCTTCAATACTATATTCAACTGGGTCTTCGATGGTTGTAATGTTTACCTCTTTGGTATTAAGGATTTTGAGAATAGAGTAGAGGGTTGTTGTTTTACCACTTCCTGTTGGTCCTGTAATTAGGATTAGTCCATATGGTTCTCGATATGCACTTTCTAATTTGGCTAAATCATCTTCATCGAATCCTAAGTCAACCAATGAATATGATCTATTTGCTTGTGTTAGCAACCTAATTACAACTTTTTCACCAAAGGTTACAGGCAAGATAGAGACTCGTGCATCAACACTGTATGTATCTTTCTCATTCTTTGTGTATTTTGCCAATCGATTTATCTCGTTCTCGTCTTCTTCCTTTTTTTCTTTCTCTTCCTTTACTTCTTCTTGAGGCTTTTCTTCATTCTCATTCTCCTTTTTCTCTTCCTCTTCATCCTTCTTACCATCTAAAAGTTCCTTTTTGATGATAAAAGGGATTTTTCCATCTTGAGGAGCAAGGTGAACATCAGTTCTTAACTTTGCACGTACTTTGATAATGAAAAGAAGACTGTCTTTTAATTCAGGACTAATGGTAATTATATCTCTTAGGACACCATCAACCCTGTATCTTACAAGAAGTGTTCCTCCTTCCTTAGACTCTATGTGAATATCAGAAGCTCTCTTCCTCAGAGCATCTACTGTCAAAGCATCAAGAAAGTCTGATATGTTCAGTTTCTTCTTGAGCACTTCATCTAGTAGTTGTAATAGTTCAATCATAACTCTGGGACAGCGTAGAGCTATCTGATATTCACTTTATATATTCGAGCCGTTGTGTAGTAATTATCTCTTTACTACGATTGTTTTGCTCTCTGCACCTGGAGCTGCAATTTGTACTCTTGTTCCGATTGTACAAATAGTATACCTTGTATTTTCTGCAGTTCCACCTTGTGGATCCATTGGTACACTTACTAAGTAGTCATTTGCACCTGCACTTCCGTCGGAAGTTAAGATAGAGAGATTGATATGTCCATCTCCTGTTCCGATGATGCTTTCTTGGTTTACGCCTTCTGCAGGACATTCTGCAATCCCAGCTGGCAATGCTTTTCCATCTGTTGTGTACTGTGTTACAGCACTTAAGATGGTGTTCACATCTGAGGCCCTCTGTGCATTTCTTGTATCCCTAAAGTTCTTTCCAGGGTTGATAGCAACAATTGTAATTGTAGCAAGGATAATAATCAATGCTACGACTACAAGGATCTCGATGAGTGAGAAACCCTCATATCTTTTTCTTTCCATAGAAAATAAATTAATTAAATTAAATACATATAAAATATACAAGGGTATTCAGAGAGTGTCAATGATATTCTGTGGTTACCTCAGTTAGAAAGTTCCTTGTAACAAGGACTATACCTCATCTGTTACGATTAGTTAATAAGTTATAGGATTGCGGAGTGTAAAGAAATCCCTATTTAACAGCCATACTCTTTAATATTCCATCAAGAACAGTTAATTCTTCTCCACTTACACTGCTGTCTACAAGATATCCGTAGTGTCCACTCTCTGTCTTGTTTGAACCCTCTCCTACAGCAAACTTCAAATCTTTGAAGATAAGGATTTGTTTAAGACATTGTGCTTGGAAATACGCATCACCTTCAACCTCGTCATAGTAGAAGACTTTTTCAACTCTTCTTGTTGGCAAACCAAATATGGTTGTTTCAACATACGGTGTTTTTGTATAGTCGAGGATTGTTGTCTTGTCACCCATTTCATCGTTCTGCTTCTTCATATCATCTTCCCACTTCTGTGAGTAATCTTTGAAACGAACAAGTTCTGGGCATGAGTTAGAACCGTAGCCGTAGAGAGCTTGGAGTTTAAGAACTACAACACTTCCCTTTTTAACTTCAAGTCCTGTTAGACCTTTAATATTCTCAACCTCACTCATATAGTCTGTACCATCTCCATCCTTGTATTCTTTAATACTCCATCCCTCTGGAAGTTTCGCTCTAACAAACTCTCCTACAAAATCCTCAAATACTGGTTCCTTCACTTCTACAATTACACTGCCCTCATCTGTTTGGTCTTCTGTTGCTTCTTCTGTCTCTTCCATCTCTTGTTCTTTCTGTTTAGTCCAATACCCCTCTTTGTACAGGATATATCCTCCTAGTCCCACAATTAGTAGTAGGAGAATAATATTAATGTAGAAAAGTGCAGACTTCTTCTTTTTTTCTTCTGCAACAGTAGTTATTGTTTCCTGTTGTGATTCTTCTTGCAATATCTCTTCTGTATTCATATTTATTAAATATTTCTTAAATTATATATTCCAGTTTACCATTTTTTAATCATTTTACAATCCAATATGTGGTAAAATACTCAGATATTCTAAATTATCACTTTGTATTATGAAAAAGATATTAATATTAATCTGTGCTCTTCTCTCGTTTCTTTTTGTTACAGAAAAGATTTATGCAGAAGAAGAAACAATTCTTTTTTGGGGAGTAAATTGTCCATATTGTCATGTAGTTAGAGAGAAGTTAGATAATGAGGGGTTAAGAGAGAAGGTTGAGATAAAGGAGGTGGAGATACAGAAGGAAGTTAAGAATCAGGATGCGTTTATAGAAAAAGTTAAGTTGTGTGGTATTGATGAGGAGCAAGCAGGTGTTCCAATGTTGTTTTCAGAAGGAAAGTGCTATGCAGGTGTAGATTCCATTATGGCAAAGGTAAGAAATATGGCTTCATTGAATAGTGGCAAAGAGGCAGGAGAGGAAGAGCCTGCTCCAATTGAAAAGAAAGAGAAGTCTAAGGGACAGGCAAACACGGAGAAGTTGATTTTAATAGTTCTTGGATTTTTGATAGCCCTTCCTATCTTTGGATATTTTGTAAGAAGCAAGAGAGGAAAGAAGGTTAGTATTTTGGCTTCTCTTTTACTTCTTCCTTTGTTGTTTGCAACGCCTGTGAATGCTGTATGTCCTTTGTGTACAGTAGCAGTCGGTGCAGGTGTTGGTTTTTCTAGGTCTTTGGGTATCGATGATTCGATTGTGGGTGTGTGGATTGGTGGTTTTTTGATTTCAAGTAGTTTGTGGCTTGCTGATTGGATTCAAAAGAAGAAGTTTTCTAAGAAGGTTAGTGGTTGGGTTTGGTCCTTGGCTTCTACATTGTTGATGTATGCTTTTACTTTAATTCCTTTGAAGATAACTGGTTTGATTGGGGTGGCAAAGAATACTTTGTTTGGGATAGATAAAGTATTGTTAGGGATAATATTAGGTAGTATTATGTTCTTTCTTGGTAGTAAGTTGCATACCTTGCTTCAAGAAAGAAACAAAGGGAAGGTATATTTCCCTTATCAGCGAGTAGTTATCCCTATTGCAACATTGCTTTTATCTACAATTATTCTGTATTTCATAGTATACTAAGGGGTGATATATAGTTAAGATAATATTTTTTGTATTATGTCAAAGAAAAAAGATGTTGATATGCAAGATGTTAATGAGTTAGTTGAGAAGTATGATGCTTTGAAGAAGGATCAGAAGTTGGATCTTTCAGCAGATCAAGACTTGTCAATTGCAATTATGAACCTTATCTCAATTGAAGAGCATCTGTTCTTTAGTGGTGGAAAAACAGGTGATTCTACATATTATGACCTTCTTGCTGAGATTAGAGAGATGAGGAAAGAGCTTTTGAAGAAGATAATCAAACAGTATGATGGTGAAGTTTGGTGTATTTCTAAGCATTTGTTAGCGGCAAGTTACAGATTGATGGAGTATGGAACAAAGTGCTTGAGTAGAGGAAAGAAGAAGGAGGCTGAGGAAGTGTTTGAGAAAGCATATAACTTGTATTCTTTGTTCTGGGCATTGAATATGGGTGTTATTAAGTTAGAGGATGTAAAGAAAGCATAGTATGGGAAAGACAAAGAAGAAAGAGAAAAAAGAAAAGAAGAGTGATTTCTGGGGTAAGATAGGGGATGTAGTTAGGAAAGCTGTTGATTGTTGTTTGGAGTAGTCAACTGTGTACTTTTAGCCTTTAGCTCAGCACCTCTAGGAGTATCAGTTGGAATTAATGTTTCTTTTTCACACTTAGGACATATTGCAACAGTATTTGTTACTCTCCAAATTGAGTAGATGATTCCTGGGACAAGAAAGGCTAACCAAAGTATTAGTTCGATAAAGAAACTTCCTTTCATCCACTTTTTTGGTTTACCTATGTAACCACATTCAGTACAAATCATCTCTTTGTTGAATTTACCCATTTTTCTTTTTATAAAATATTATATTGAACAGCCACATTATATATATATATATATATATATTTAGTCAATCATTTTCTTTCCAACCTTACTTTCTAGTTCAAGTCTCGCCTTTTTAGCAACAGTACCTCCTTCTTTTGCAACTTGCTTGTTCTCCTTGAAGTTTTTCGGTTTCTTACTCTTAGATATCTCTGTGGTAGATGTTTCTGCTAGCATATTTAATACTAATTCTAAATTGGTCATATTATCTCTTAGGTTTTCTTTCTTTAACCCTTTCTTTTTCTTAAAATCTCTTACAGTCATATCTGACCATGCTTTAGTAATTTCATCTGTTAATATTGCAAACTCTATACCTTCCTTAACTCCTCTCTCTTGCCACTCATCAGTTAATTCTTTTCTAATTTCAATACTCTTTAATCTTTGGTTAATCCATTCCTTGGAATATCCTTTCTGTAGGTATGTCCTCATAGCTCTGTTAAAAGCTAGTTCAGGGTCTTCTGTTTCCTCTATTCTTTCATATCCAACTTTAGCCAACCATATTTTAAGAGGTTCAGCTTTAGGAGAAGGTATTGATTGTATAATTCTAAGTAATGTTTCTGTATCAGCAACATCGGTTAAGTATTTCTTCCCATCAGAAGCCTCTAATTTCAGTTGTCCGATTTTTTCGGACAACTCACTTCCTTCTTGTGTAAGTTGAGTTTTCAAATCATTCCAGTATTTTCTGGGTCTGCTACTACCTGTTAAGACCTTAACTATATCTATAATCGAGAAATACCACAGTTCTTTCTCTTCATTCCATACTCTTCTAATCTTTTGTTGTTTGAAAATTGCAATTTTCTTTTGGTTTTTGTTCATATTGATATTGTAGGACAGAAGTGTAAAGAAAACAAGTTGTAGAAAGGGAAAGTTAATGAATTGTTAATGGTGTACAGCTACTTACTCTTTAGAATCTTTTCTGGTAATTCATCCCAACTTACCACTTGTTCCTCGTGCTTTTCAAGATTCTTTAATCTAAACTCCCGTGTTTTGGTTTCTTCATCTCCAATACATATGATGAATGGAATGTTTTGTTTCTCTGCTGTTTTAATCTGTGCTCCAACTTTTCGATTTGTATAGTCTACTGCTACATTGATATCTTTTTCTCGAAGATAGCTTGCTACCTCATCTGCAAATTTTGAAGCTTTCTCATCAAGACAACAGATGTAAAGTTGGGTTGGAGATTGATATTTGGGAAGTAAATCATATGTTTCCATGTAGTCCGCTATTGTTACATCACCCATACCAAATCCAACTCCTGGAACTTTTTCTACTCCAAAAATCCCAACTAAGTCATCATATCTTCCTCCACCAAAAAGAGAACGACTATTTATCGGATTAGTATCAAATACTTCAAAGACCATTCCTGTGTAGTAGTCGAAGCCACGCATTAAAGAAGGATCGAAAATGTAGTTTTTAATCCCCTTTGTATCTAGAAGCTCTTGGAGTTTTTGTAAATCTTTTACTCCCTCGTTTTCTGAAAGTTCGTTTGTAATATCGGAAAGTTTCCTACAGGCAAGAAAATTAGTTAATTCTTTGACACGAGTACCTAGAAGTTCCTCTGCTTGTGCAATGAAATCTTCCTCACTAGTTTTGTTTTTCCTATCAATTAGTTTTGATAGTTGATAGCCTTTGTCTTCGTTTAAGCCAAAATATTCATTAACTAAGTAATTCATTAGTTTTCTACTGTTAAGACGGATAACAAAGTTTTCATCTTTTGCTCCAAACGCCTTCATTACTTCATAGGCGACTGTAATGATTTCTGCATCTGCTTCAATATTATCTATACCAAACAAATCAACATTTAATTGCCAGTGTTCTCGTAATCTTCCTCGTTGGGGTCTTTCATAACGGAAGAGATTTGGGATGGAGTACCAACGTAAAGGTAGGGGTAATTCTTGTCTTTTTCTCGCAATCATACGTGCTACTGTTGGTGTCATTTCTGGTCGAATTGTGACATCCCGTCCACCACGATCGGTGAAGGAGTATGTTTGTTCATTAACAATCTCTGAACCAGTTTTTGCATGGTAGATAGCAGTTTCTTCTAGTATGGAAGCATCGTATTCTACATAGCCGTACTTCTCTGCCACATTGCGCATGGTAGAGAAGATATACTTTTGTAATGCCATATCCTCTGGGTAAAAATCTCTTGTCCCTTTATATGGTTCTGTGTTTAGTTTTTGAGTGTTGTTTTTCATATTTCGTTCTTTAAAATGGCGGAGAGGGAGGGATTCGAACCCTCGGTGGGCTTATGGGCCCACGACTCGTTAGCAGTGAGTTCCTTTCGGCCACTCAGGCACCTCTCCACATTACAAGGCAATTATACTTTATATTGGATTTTTATTCCATGTTATTAGCCCAATCTGTATAGTCAGAGAAGATTCTTTGAATTACAACACTTCTTTCCTTCTCGTATGTGAGGTAGAGTACTGCATATGTATATACATGGAGCTGTCTGAGTTGTGCATAGCCTTTTACTAAAGAATTCCTTTTTGGAAACCTCTCTAATGTTCTAATCTGCTTGAGTATGTGATTCATACTCTTGGTAGCAACCTTTTCTGAGAGTGATGTTTGTTTTATATATTGATAGATGAAACCCAAATCCTGTCTTGCTTCAATTGTGATTTCTAGAGTGTATTTAGAATCCATATTTTTTGTTTAATTCTGCAACTACATCTTCAAAATTACATACTCTTCCTGCTAAGGTATCCTCAAAACCTTTCATGATTTCTCTGTGGAAGTTTAGTTCAGCCATATCCCTGTCATATTTCTCAGAACTAAGAATGGTTAGTGCTTTGTGTCCATTCTTAGTTAGATATACTGCCTCTCCTTTGTCACATAGCTTTGTTAGCTCTTGTGTGTTTCTTAGATATGATATTGGTTTAATTTTCATATGTTTTCTACTTAAATTATATATCTCACAACTTAATATTTAGAACCCATATTTCTTGTTTAATTTAGATATTACTTTTTCTGCACCATCAACTCTATCTTCTTGAATATCCATCATTCCTGTTGCCATCTTTTTATGAAAATCTAACTCTGCAAGTATCTTTTCATATTTATTAGTGCTGAGTATTGTTAGTATTTTCTTCCCACTCTCAGTTATACATACCACCTCTCCTTTATTACACATATCCTTTAACTCTTTTGTGTTTTTTAGAAAAGATATTGGTTTTGTTTTCATACATTATTTCATTTAGGTTGTATGTCATAATTGTGACACAATTATGACAAAGTGTCAATGCTAAAATACCCTGTTAGATAAAAATAGTGTTACCCAAATATTTGAAGAAAGCTTGATAATACAACAAATTGTAAAAACCTTCGGTAACAGTAATTATGATCTAATGGGTACCACACCTGTAGCAAGATTAAAAAACCTTAAAAACGATTAGTTTGTTCTTTGGTGGTAAGGATAAACCTACAGACCAGGTCTGTAGGGGAGATATATGCTAAAATATACACATGTATCTAGGTATTCATGTATCCTCATCTGGTGGGATAGAAAATTCAATAAAGAATGGTGAGAAGTACGGAGTAAACAGTATTCAAATGATGCCTACAACCCCAATGAAGTGGGCTACTAAGTTAATTCCTGATGAAGATATTAATGCATTTTTAGATGAATTAGAGAAGTCTAGTATAAAGAAGGTGTTGATACATGGAATATATCTAACTAATCTAGCAAGAGAAGACAAACAGCTGTTTCATTTAGGTAAAATGGGTTTAGTAGTATATCTAGATTTTGCAGAGAAAGTAGCAAAAGGTATTAAAGAGAGAAAGATAGATAGTGAAGTATTAGGAGTATGTTTTCATCCCGGTTCTCAAAAAGAACTATCATATGAAGACAGTTTAGAAAGAATATCATACGGTATGCAATGGGTTTTAGATGAAGTAAAAGGAACACAGAAGCTACTAATTGAAACAACTGCTGGTACAGGAGGTAACTTTGGAAGAAACTTTACCGAGTTGAAATTGATGAGGGAGGGAGTCAAGGATAAAAAGAGAGTTGGCTTTGTAGTTGATACTCAACATACATTTGCAGGAGGATATGATTGGGTGAATGATATGTCTGGTGTAGTGGAAGAGATGGATAGGGTGGTGGGTATAGAGAATGTTAAAGCAATACACCTTAACGACTCAATGGTAGAGTGTGGCAGTAACAAGGATAGACATGCTAATTTAGGTAAGGGTAAGTTAGGAGAGAAAACAATTTCAAATCTTCTTCATGAACCTAAATTTAAAAACATTCCTTTCATTTTAGAAACACCTGCTTTAAAGAGTAATGCAACTATCCCTGCAGAGGTTGAGAAGTTGAAGAAATTAGCATCGTAATTTAATCTAAGATATACATATATATGAGTATGCTAAAAAACAAAAAAGTAAAAGAAATGGTCGAAAAATTACCCAACCCTAAACTCCTAACAATATTAGCAATTGCATTAATACTTGGAGTCACTATATATCTAGTAATATTGTTGTTTAACCTAAAGTAATGGCACAGATTAGATTAAATGAAAATCAAAAGAAAGCTGTTGAGTACAAAGATGGGGATTTACTCATAATTGCAGGTGCTGGGACTGGTAAGACAGCAGTAATTACACAGAGGGTTTTGCATATAATTAAGAATGAATGGGCTAAACCATCAGAGATACTTGCTTTAACCTTTACTGAAAAAGCTGCAGAGGAGATGGAGGTAAGGATTGATGAACAGATGGAGTATGGATATGACGAACCAGTTATCTCAACCTTCCACTCTTTCTGTGACAGAATTCTAAGAGAGGAAGGATACAATATTGGTCTTGATGGAGGATATTCTTTAATGAGTACAGGTCAAGCATATATCTTTCTTCGGAGACATATGTATGAACTAGGTCTTGATACGCTTCTTCCAAGAGGTAATCCTGTGAAATTCCTTAATGATTTCTTACAACATGTGAGTAGATTGCAAGATGAGGATGTTTCTGTTGAGGAATATATGAAATATGCACAGGGAGTAAAGGACAAGGAAGAGCAGGTAAAGGCTTTGGAATTGGCACAGGCATACAAAAAGTATACAGAATTAAAGATTGAAAACTCTAGATTAGATTTTGGAGATTTAATTTTACTCACAATTCAACTTTTTCGAGAAAGGAAGAACATTTTAGAGAAGTACAGAAAGAGGTTTAAATATATTCTTGTTGACGAGTTTCAGGATACAAACTATACCCAGAATGTTTTAGTGAATATTCTAAAAGGCCAGACAAAAGAAGAGAGGAAAGAAGGCCCGCTTCTAACAGTTGTAGGTGATGATGACCAAGCAATTTACAAGTTTAGGGGTGCTGCTATCTCAAATATTTTACAATTTAAGGAAACATATCCAGAAGCAAAAGAGGTTGTTTTAACAGAGAACTATCGTTCAAGACAGGAGATTTTAGATGCATCATATACATTGATTAAGCATAATGACCCATACAGGTTGGAGGTTACAGAAAAGATTGATAAAAAGTTAGTTGCTAGGGGTGCATTTGAACCAGATAGTGATGCTGTTAATCTAATTGTTGCCAAGAATGAGCTTTCTGAGGCAGAGAGAGTAGTGGAAGAGATTTTGGAGTTAACAGGGTATGGAGAATTAATTAAACAGGTTGAGGATAAATCTACTCAGACTTTTGATGAAAAGGGACAATCTACTTTTCTTGATAGTCAGCCAGTAGGGAAAGATGCTAAATACAAGTTCTCAGATATTGCAATTCTTGTTAGAGCAAATGCACATATGGATGTTTTTGTTCAAGCTTTGAGAACTAGAGGAATACGGTACAAGGTTGGTGGTTCAAGAGGTCTGTATTACAGGGAGGAGATAAAGAATTTGATATGCTTCTTAAGAATTCTTGTTGACTATACTGATGAAAAATCAATGTACAAGATTCTTACTATGCCTGTTTGGAATCTTTCGCCAAGGGAATATATTGATATTGCACAGGTGGCTAGAGAAGAGAAACAGAGTGTGTTAGAAACATTGGAGAATGAATGGGGAGTTAAGTTGGGGAGTGATGATGTAAGTGGTGAGGATTTTAAGAATATTGATAGTAATTTGATAGAGAAGATTCTTTCACCTCAAGCAATAGCTGGTGTAAGTACCTTCCTTATGCTTTTAGATTCAAGCATGAAGAAGATAAAGGAGGGGAAGCAGATTACAGAGATACTCTATGATTTTGTAATGCAAAGTTCATACATTGAAACATTTGTACATGAGAATACACCAGAAAGTCTTTTTGCAATTACGAATATTGATAAGTTCTTCCAGTTGGTAAAGAATTATGAAAAGGATAATCCAGATAGCAATATATTTGAATATGTTGACTATCTAAATTACAGTATCCAAGCAGGAGAGACTCCACTTGTTGACCAAGGAGATTTAGATGAGTTAGATGCAGTTAGCATTATGACTGTACATGGTGCAAAGGGTTTGGAGTTTCCTGCTGTGTTTGTTGTAAACCTTGTTGCTGAAAGATTCCCAGCTAAGAGTAGGGCAGATGTAATACCAATTCCTGAGGAGCTAATTAAGGAAACAGGTATGGAAGGGCTCTCAGACAAGGAAGCAGGTATTCAAGAAGAGAGAAGACTTTTCTATGTTGCCTCGACCAGAGCAAAAGAGAGGTTGTATTTAACAGCAGCTCAATACTATGCTGAAGGGAAGAGAAGGAAGAAACCTAGTATATTCTTACACGAGGTGTTAAACAGAGAAGTGGATAGTGAGTTTGAAAAGCCGATGGATGATGATAACTTTACAGATGACATAATTCATTTAAGTACAAATATTGATATGGGAAATTCAATTATTCCACAGAATGATCTAAAAAACTTAGTAAAGAGATTTAGCTATTCACAGCTTGATGTATACGAGGATTGTCCAAGGAAGTATGAATATGGGTATGTTCTTAGGATTCCAACAAAGAGTAATGCAGCAATGTCTTTTGGAACAACGGTACATAATACTTTCAAGGATTTTTACAGCTTGGTAAGAAGGGCAAAAGAGGGGCTAGCGGGAATTGTTGAGATTCCAACAGTAGAAACTCTTTTAGAGTTGTATGAAAAGAACTGGGTACATAGTGGATATGATAGTAAGCAACAGGAGGAGTTAAGGAAGAAGGAGGGTAGGTTGATAATGAAGACATATTATGAAAAGATATTTGCTCCAGAGGAGAATCCTTTGAAGCTTGAGGAATCATTCTCTATGTATTTTGGAGATACTTCATTTAATGGAAAGATAGATAGAATTGATTTAGTTGGTGAGAAGGATGGTGTTCAGGAGGTTGTAATAGTGGATTACAAGACAGGGAAAGAGAAGAAGAGTGCAGATATTAAGAAAGATTTACAGTTACCTCTCTATGCATTAGTTGCAGAACAGAAGTTTGGGTTGAAAGTTGTTGGAGCAAAGTATGTATTTGTTGAGGCAGGAAGTGTTATTGATGTCGATGTCTCTCAAGAGAGAAGAGAGATGGCACAAGAGAAATTACTTGAGACTTTGGAGGGTATAAAGAGTGGAAATTTTGTAGCAAAACCTGATTTCTTTTGTAAGTTCTGTGACTTTAATTCTATCTGTGAATATGCAGAGCAGTAAAGATGTAGTATAATTAAAAATATATGAACATTATTGACAAAATTAATGGGTTTTTAATAACAAAAGTTTATGCTGGCAACTTAGGGGATAGATTCAATGATCTAACACAACCAGCTGATGAGATAGATGGAAGTGACCCTGTTGGTCCTTATGTTGGAAAGATTGTGAAAATAGCTGCTCCAATTGCAGTTATATCCTGTTTTATCCTTTTGGTATATGGTGGCTACCTACTTTCATCAAGTAGTGGGAATCCAGATAAGATACAAGAGGCTAAATCCATAATGACAAATGCAGTTATTGGTTTGTTGGTAGTATTGCTCTCCGTTGTGATTCTATTGATAATTAGTAATACGATGGAAGGTTCTGGAATGATAGAGGGCCCTATTTATAAATAACATATTAAGAAGAGATTGATGGCTATAAATATTACAAATTTTGACTTGCCAAAGTTTAAAGGGATAACGGATATAGAGAGTCTTGTGGAGTTGGGAATTAATCCTTTGGCTAACTGGATTGTTGGGTTTTCTATGGTTATTGCAGTTATCCTTATCATTATTTCTGGCTACACTTTTATCACTTCCATGGGTGAACCAGAGAAGGTTCAAAAGGCTCAAAAAGGAGTTACAGCGGCATTAATAGGGATGGTTGTTGTATTTGTAGCAAGGTTAATAGTGGGTTTGGTTTTAGATATAATAGCGGGGAAAGGTAGCTAAACTTTTATATTGCATACTTGCGACCTATTTTATATAATAGTATAGTTACATTTAATATATTTTAATTTAATTAATAAACAAAATGAAGTTATCAAGAATTTTAGCTGGTGCTTCTGTAGGAGCAACAAACTTGTATTTGGCTTCTGCTACTTTTGCACAAGAATGGGGTGGATGGCTACCTCCCCAGGACGAAGGACCAGAGTCTCTCCCAAGTCTTGTTCAGAGTGTTTTAACTTGGATGCTCGGTTTTGCAATTGTTGTCGCTGTTGTTATCATCATCTTCGCAGGTTATCAATATATTACTGCAGCGGGAGATGAGGCTAAGATTAAGAAAGCTACTACAACTTTAACATGGGCAATCGTAGGTTTGGTCGTTGCATTCATTGCATTGTTACTAGTGAGATTCGTAATGACAACATTCTTGAACATTGATAACAAGATATAGTTAGGTCTTTAATTGTAAAAATATATGAACCCATTTGGTAAACTGCTCGATAGTTTGAACTATACGAGCTTTGACAACCTAACAGATTTTCTGTCCAACATCATACAGTTCGCTATGACTTTCTCTGTCATAATTGCAGTGATAGCCGTTTTGGTTGCAGGGTTTAAATATATAACGTCTGCAGGGGACAGTGAGAAAGTTAAAAGCTCTACACAATCGCTAATCTTTGCATTGGTTGGATTGGTTATTGTATTTTTAGCACCAACACTCATTAAGTTCATTTTAGATAAGTTCATATAATCTGTCCATGTCTAAAAGCTTGAAGAAAATCTACCACTCTTTTCTTTCTTTAACACTCCTTTTCTTCTTACCTTTGACTGTATATGCGCAAGATGATACCCCACCAAAGATAAATGGTATTGTAATAGAGAATTTTGTAAACAACGTTGTATATAAGTACATCTTCCCACTTGCAGGCTTAATCTGTTTTGCTTTTGTAGTAAAAGGAGGATATATGTGGATGATGTCCTCTGGAGATCCAGAAAAAGTTAAGCAAGCACAGGGTACAATAACATGGTCGGTAATAGGGTTGGTAATAGTCGTTGTTGCCAGACTATTAATGGGTGTAATACTCGACGCTATAGAATAATGAAAAACAAGAAGTACAAAGCAGAGAGCTTTTTCAAAAGCCAAGGATATGCTAGAAATGGCTTAAAATTAATCCTCAAGAATGAAAGAAATTTTAGAAGGGAATTGGTAATTGCTACTGTTGTCATAGCTTTGGGTTTCATTTTTAAGATAGGGTATTACGAGTGGATAGCCATTAGTCTTGTAATCTCAATGGTCCTCATATCAGAAGCAATTAATAGTGCAATCGAAGCACTTTGTGATGCAGTATCTCAAGATTTCAAAATTAATATTAAATATGCAAAAGATGTAAGTGCAGGAGCTGTTTGGCTTAGTGCTTTTGTATCTTTTGTAACAGGGTTAATAGTGTTTCTTCCATATATCTGGGAATTGATAAAAAAGATGTTCTAGTCCATGATATAATAGAGTAATGCTTACAAGTGCCCCGAAAACAATCCAAAAAATATTTCTTCTAGTAATACTAGCTATTCTTTTCCTGCTACCTCTTGGCTATGCATATTCTCAAACAACTTCAGATTTAGAAAAAGAGATAACCGAGAAAAGTCATCAGATTGTTGAGAAAACGACAGTACTCAAAGGGATTGAAAAGAAGATTACGGAGATTAGAGGAAGTAACAATTCTTTAGCTGAGAAGATTTCTTTAATGAATGCTGAAATTAAAGGCTTGGAAGAAAATATTGCTAAGGTGGAAGAGGATATGGATAGAAAGCTAAAGGAGATAGAAGAGAAGCAGAAGGAGTTGGAGCAGGTAAAAAAATTCTTAGATGATGTTTCTGGAGATTTGTATATTGAATCTAGAAACAGATTGCCAGCATTCTTTCTGTTAGGGGAAGGGTGGAATGATATCCTAAGAGGTGCTTTTGTAAAGAGTAGTACGATATCTTTCTTAAGAGAGAAGATAGAGAAGATAAATGGGGATTTTAGTTCGTTGACTGATGCAAAGGCGTTGCTTGATAAGGAGAAAGAAGACCTTGATACTCAGAAGAAAGATTTAGATGCATCATATACTTTGCTAAATGAAGAGAAGAGAAAGTTGCAGGCGGAGCTTAGCAAGCAGAACTCTCAGAGGGGTGTTCTTAGTGCAGAGATTACAGATTTAAGTAAAAAAGTTTCGCAACTTCAGGCTGCTTTGATTGCAGCAAGGACAGCAGGAATTGTCTCTTCTGGAGGTTCTACGGGGACAGGAGCGGGGACATCAATAGGGCAAGCTCCAGCTGGATATTTTGGAGTTTTTTCAATTGGTGCATATACACACAGAAATGGTATGAGTCAGTGGGGTGCAAAGGCGAGGGCTGATGCGGGGCAATCATCTACCCAGATATTAGGTGCCTACTATCCAGGTACACGAATTTCTAATGGTTCTGCTGTCATTAATGGTGTTAGTGAGCCTTTGATGAATACAATCGCTGTTGATGGGCATGGTAATTTAGCGTTTGAAGATACATACCTTCTAGGCATTAAGGAGATGCCAGACTATTTTGGCCTTGAGGCCCTAAAAGCTCAGGCAATTGCTGCAAGGACATATGCTGTAAGGAGAACAAGTAATGGAAGGAGTAGTATTTGTACAACGCAATCTTGTCAGGTTTTTAATTTTCCTCTTAAAGATGGATTGTGGAAAACTGCAGTAGAGCAGACAAGAGGACAGGTTTTAGTTAATGGAGATGGTACTCCAGCATTGACTCAATATGCGGCTGTACATGGTGCATGGGTAAATAATGTGGGCTGGGATACTGTTAGTGGTAATGGTAATGATTGGTTTAATGATGCTTGGGAAAAGAAGTCAGGTGTAAATTGGTTCTACAAATCATGGAATACGAAGACATACAATGCTAATAGTCAGACGTGTGGACATACACCTTTCCTTTCTCAAGAAGAGATGCTTCTTTTAGTAAATGGGTATTTGATAAAGAATGATATTGGTTTGGTTAGAACACCAGACAAAACTAGACTTTTACCACATGATTATGGTAAATGTCCAGAAAGGGTCGATTATGGTAGGGTTGATAAAACGCCATATTCTTTAGCAGAGATGCAGGGTCTTCTTTCTAATCCTGTTAGATCTATTTCAAGTGTAAATGTTGCATTTGGAAATGGAACTACAAATACAGTTGTCTTCTATACCAATAGGGGTATTGTAACTATCTCTGGGACTGGTTTTAAGGATATCTACAACCAGATGGCACCTGCTCATATGCATATTCCTCAGAGTAGTTTTGTATTTTTCAATATTGAGAAGAGGTAGGATATCTAGTGTTCAGTGTTCTACCAAAATGTATATTGTAAACCTTGTAAGAAATTTGACAAATCTCTTAGCTATAGGGTATAATAAGGTGTAGCACATTAAAAATCAGCCACGAATATTTAGACAAGCATACGACTACGATGGCAATATTGCTGTCAGAAAGGAGCAAACAATGGGTTTCTTCTCTTTCCTTGGTGATCTGTTAGGGACAAAACCTTCCAATCCTTTTGACAAAGCTTCTGATGTGAAGAGTTGGGACAATAGGAATGTAGATGGTACAGTCCGTCAATACAATGATAAGATTGTTAATCCAAAGAATTCTGACTATGGTTCGCATCGTTTCTACAATACTGACCAGAAAAGATCTGGGGTTGTTTGGGGTAACGATCGTAATAAGAAGTAAGTAAGATTGTGCTAAGTGGCTGAGAATTACACAGGGATAAGTATCGCAGAAGCTTGCGAATCTAAACACTTATCCCTGTGTATCTAAATAAGTAAACGGTTTATGTTCAAGGTAAAAGATAAAATATATTGTAATAAAGATAATCCAGAATTTCTCGAGATGTTAGTATCTTTTGAAAACCTTCTTGACTATTCACTTTTTCTAATTAAGAATCATGAATCTAAGGGGGTTTTTCAGTTTTACAACTATATCTTCGAACAATATTTACCTGAGAAAGTCGTGAATCTAGATAAGATAGAATACAAAAACATCTTTCTTGGTGATTATGCAGATGAAACTATAACTATTTACAAGAATCTTTTATCCTTGTGGGTACTTCTACAGGAGAAAACAAGCTTTGATTCTACTGATTCGGCAACATTAGAGAAGACTTACAAACTTGTTGTAAAGACTATAAGGAAAGTCAGTTAAGACTTGAACATCTGCTTTATCAATATTGTTCTATCACCCATAATGTGCTATCCTTTATCATGGCAATACCAATAGATAGAGAAGAACTCCCCGAAAAATTTAGAAAGATGGACAAGTCATTTCTAAAACATCTTGAAGGAGAGGATACAAGCTCCTTTATCTCCTTCCCTGCAAATACAACATTCTTAGGTAAGGAAAAGGACGAAAATGTCATACTCGTAATCAGATCACATTGGATGAGCTACTTCAAATATATAGCTTCTGCAGTTTTGGTATTAATATTACCAACAGTAATAGCTTTGTTCATACCAACACTAAATACCAATATAATGCTTCTAATATCAATATTTTTAATGAGTATTCTTCTTGCAATGTCTTTGGGTATATATAGCTTCCTAATGTGGTATTACAATGTGAATATAATTACGGACAGAAGGGTGATAGATATAGATTTCAAATCAATATTCTCACACACATCATCAGAAGCAAGACTAGAGAAGATAGAAGATGTAACATCTCAACAATCTGAATCTTTTACCAACATTTTAGATATCGGTACAGTACACATACAAACTGCAGGAACAAACGCTTTCATCGAATTTGATAATATCCCAAAACCAAGAGAGGTTCAGGATATTCTTTCAGATCTCTTAGAATTAGCTAATAAAGGGGAAATATAATGGATGATGTAAACCAACTTTTAGATAATATAGGGGCCGAAGCAATGGTTAAGGGAAGCGAAACTATACTTCCCAATAGTCCAGTTGAGTCACTACCATTACCTTCGGAATTGGAATTCTCTTGGCTTTTGAAAGGCCCTAGTATCATCATCCTTTTAGCTAATATATTCTTTGCTGTTCTACTCTTTCTGCGAGCCAGAATTCTTGCAGATACAGTGGCAACAGCACAGAGTAAACAAGTAAAAAGCATAATCGTAATATATCTTGCTGTAACGGTGATAGGAACTCTCCTATCTATACTTTTTTTAATTCTTGCGTAATATGGAAATATCTGCCCAACAATATGTCTCTAGCAACAAAGACCCTCAAGTTTTTGTTACTACTCACACAAGTTTGTACTCAACAAGAAAAGACACATCTGAGAAGGATGGAGATATATACATCATCTTAAAAATGTCTTCCGAAGAACCTTTACCATTCTCAAGGCTCTCTAGGTTCATACTAGATAGTATAGTTGATGGATATATATATTCTCATGCTAAAACAACAAATGATTCATTAAAATCAGCTCTCTCAGATGGTGTAAACAAAATTAATGCGATGATGGCACAGGACAAGGAACTCAAAGACCTTCCAATCAATACAGATATAACTATTGTTCTAATTAAGAAAGAAGGTGCATACATTGCCCTTGCTGGAGAAGCAGAAGTTCTTGTCGCTAAAGGTGAGAAGATTGTAAATATAGCAGATATAATGCGTCAAAAAGGTGCTAATACAGCTGGTGTAGTTCTTGAAGAAAACGAAGCTCTACTTGTTTCAACTACAGATATTCTTTCTAAAAACTTAGCAGATATTACTTTAGCATCAGAAGAGGGAAAGATTCAGAGAGAAACAACTAAGATAGGGGTATCACTACCAGAAAACTCTGCGATTATGTGTTTCTCCAATAGTAAGGAAGATATTGTTAAAGAGAGTGTTCCACTTGAAGAGAAACCGAAAGTTGTAAATACATTCATCCCAAAAGAGGTGATAGAGAAGGTTGATGTAAAGGAAGTTAAGGAGAAAGCTAAGAAGACATTTAACAAGGTATCAGAGGGAACGAAGGAAGGGTTTAAGAAAATTAGAGAAATCCAACAAAAAATTAACATTCCACCAGAGATCAAAGAAGCAGTAAGAAAGATATGGGAATTTGTAAAGGAAACAGTAAAGAAAATAGGAGCCTTGATTGTTTCAGGGGTAAAGAAAATCTGGGAGAAGATCTCTTCTTCTCTTGCTACAAAGAGGTGGTTTAAGCGCGTTATGTCAAAAGCTTCTGTAATTCGACTAGATCGTGGTCCAAGACCAGTAAGAACAGCCAGTATGAGGATAGATGATTACAAAGTAAGAGATTTGAGAGGAAGGAGATTCAAGACTCTTTTTGGAGTAATTACCATTGTAGTACTGTTGGTTTTAGGTGTTAATTTTACAATAAAGACGAAGAAAGCTAACGAGGTTAGTAAAGATGCAAATGAGAAGTTTGAGAAGTTGGAAAAGTTACTTGATAAGACGGAGAGTAATTTTGTTGCAGACAAGGAGAGTGCAGAGATGGCATATTTTGAAGCAGGAGAGTTAATCAAAACGATTCCAGAAGAACTTAGGGAGAAAGATGAAAAGAAAGCTAATGATATCAAAGGTAGATATTCAAAAGTTGGAGATGAGTTGTTTAAGAAGAAAGGTTTTTCTGAGGAGTTGGGTAATCTTTCTAAATTCTTAGATACAAAACTTAATTTTGGAGAAGGTTCAGACCCAACCGATATTGAAATCTTTAAGGATAAGGCAAACAATGAATATATTGCTGTGACAGATAAAGGGAAGAAAGCATTGTTTACGGTTTCTCTTGCTGATAAGTCAACATTACAAGTAGTAGAGGATTCAGAGAAGTTAATGAAAACACCAATGTTTGTATCATCTGGTGTTGGAGGTTTGTATGTATATGATAAAGATGCTGGAATATTAAAGTCTCCTCTTCAAGATGGAGGTTTTGGGAAGATATTTGCCTTGAATGGACTTACTGCTAAGGATATTCCACCTAAGAATGTTTCTGAGATGGTTGTTCTAACAACTAATGATAATATATATCTTCTAGGACAAGATTCGAAAGCTGTTCTCAAATCTACAGCTATATATCCAGATAGATACGGTATGTTCATGCACTACATTGAGAATGACCAGATAGCTACATCTACCGATATAATGGGAGATTTTAGTGTATATATTATCAATCCAGAGAGTGAGAGTGGAGTTCTTAGATATTCATACAACTATGTTTCTGAGAAGCAACAGGAGGTTCCTTTAGGTATTACTGGACTTTCTGGAGAACTTGGGAAGGTTAAGAAGGCATACAATGATACAGGTAGTCTTAATACGGGTTTTTACATGTTTGATAGTGATGGTAGAAGATTTATTAAATTTGAGAAACCGATAGAGTCAGGTGCTGAGATGAGACATCCAAATCAACTACTATTCCTAGAGCAGTATGAATACAGAGGAGGAGAGGGTGATGAGTTTAAGAATGTAAAAGATTTTGTTGTTGATTATTCTGAAAAGAATATATATGTTTTAGATGGTACATCTATCTGGAAGATATCAATGTCGGGTATAATAGGGAATGAAGATTTCAAATAAGAATAATGTGCTACCAAAAACAGTAAGAATTGGAAGTACATCTTCTCTTGAAAAAAGAAGAAGAGTTAATACATCAGCAGGATGTTTTCTTGTTAAAAAAGAAGGCAACAATGTTAAGTTATTAGTAATTAAAAAGACTTGGCCAGATGGTACTACTAAGTATGTATTACCTAAAGGACATAAAGAAGGGGAGGAGACATTGGAGGATACGGCACTTAGGGAAGTAAGAGAAGAATCTGGATATTCTGATATATCTCTACTTAGATATCTAGGGTCAGGCACATATGAATTAGATTGGACAGAGATACAATTAAAAACAGACCACTATTACTTAGCTTTACTAAATAGTGAGAAAGAAGGAGGTAAACAGCCAGAAACATATGAAGAAGGTGTTGTTGTAGAGAATCAATGGAGAGATGTAGATGAGGCATTAGAATTACTAACATACGAAAATTCCCATGAAATAATTAAACTACTTAAGAAATATATAACGGAAGATATCAATGTAGGGTATAATAGGGAATGAAGATTTCAAATAAGAAAGCAAGTTTTGATTATAATATCCTAGAAACTTTTGAAGCTGGTATTGTATTAACTGGTGCAGAGGTAAAGAGTGTAAAGGAGGGGAGGGCAAATCTAACAGATTCTTTTGTGAAAGTAATAGATGGTGATTTGTATTTAGTTAATGCTGAGATACCAAAGTACAAGTATAGTTCGGATGAGTTCTATGATAGTCGTAGGAGTAGGAAGCTTTTAGTAAAAAAAAGTGAACTAATACAGATAGATAGTAAGCTTAAATCAAAAAGACTAACCCTAATTCCTGTTTCCATATATACCAAAGGGAAGTTGATAAAAGTAGAGGTGGGTTTTGCCAAAGGTAGGAAGAGACATGAGAAAAAAGAGAGAGAGAAGAAGAGGGATATGGATAGGGAATTGCTTTACGAAGAGAGGAAATATGTGGTATAATATAGTATAGGATTATGGAAAATATAATGTCTAAAGTAGAACAAGTACCCCAGATTCCTCAAGAGGACTTTATTCCCGTTACACCTACGGTTGAAGCTCCACAAGTAGTTCAAGAGGAAGTTAAGCAAGAAACTCAGTCAACAACAAGTAAGGCAACATTGATAAAGCAACCAGAGAATACAGAATTGGGTGTTACTAAAACAGAAACATCATCTCAAAGTTATGGATATGCAAGACCAGAAGGTCAACAGCTAGGGTCTGGCAACCTCAATGGTAATTTTATGTCCTCATTAGTTTTCGATAAAAGTAACCGTATTCCTGTTACACAGTAGTAATCTTTTGTTTTTCTAATAACCACTTCCCTCTATATTCTCTAAATGCTTCTTGAAGTGTTTTGAAATCTCGTATTCCTAAATCCCAAGCATCTTTCCCTTCTGCTAAGATAACCCTTTCTCGTACTTCTGGTGACTTCCCAATTTCTCTTCGCATGGGATCAACCCAAATCCACCCTTTGGTTTCTTGGTCATATACCTTTGCATATGCATGTCCACTAAAGCGAGTATCTCCTCTTTCTAACCATTTTTCATCTATTGTTTCTACATAGATAGTTGGTATTCCAGTTGCTCTAGCTAGGGTTGTAAATACTAAAGCAAAATCTCCACACCCTGTGTAATATCTGCTATCTATTATCTCTTTTGCTGTTCTTCTGCGAAATTCAGCTTCATTAAAATTCCTTCTTTCTGAATTTCTTGCCATACCATTAAGAAGCTGTGTCACTTTCTCCTCTGTGGTGCCATGAATATCACTCACAAGCTTTTCTATCTCTTGAGTTACCTCCGTTTGTTCCCCTGATTCTAAATATTTCTTAGCATCATTGGGTAATTCATATGCATCTTCTACTGTGTTTTCTACCACTTCCATACTTAATTCTAACACAGAAACTTTTTGATATCTCTCCTTCTCTGTGATATTCTTTTAGTATAATATTACTGTCCTAATATGTACTCTGAAGATATAATTCTTGCACAAGTTGTTCAATTTGGTACATCAACGACTCAAGCCCCATATCCTACGGCTGTATCTGATATCCCATGGGGTTTGATAGCATTGACAATTTTTCTAATTGCTGGAGTAGTATTAGCTTTCTTTTTAGTAAAGAAAAAATTGATAAAAGATGATAGGAATGAGAAGGCTAGTGATGGTGTTTTAATGGAAGTTCGTGTTCCAAAAGGAAATGAAGTAGAGATAGGGGTGGCTGAGAATATGTTTGCCAATCTGTATGGCATTGCAGGTCAAGGAGATGGTCTGTCTAAACATTTTACTGTGAATAATTGTGTTAGTTTTGAAATGGTAGGATTACCTGGAGAGATTAGATTCTTTGTGCATTGTCCAAGAGCATATGCAGATTTGGTAGAAAAGCAAATCCTAGGGTCATATCAAGATGCAGATGTTGCAATTGTCGACGAATACAATATTTTCGCACCTAATACTGAGATCCAATATGCAAGATTGGTTTTAGATGAGAGTCCATATGCACCAATTAGAATGCCAAAAGACTTTACAGGTGACCCAATGGCAAATGTTCTTAGTACATTGAGTAAAATATCTGAAAATGAAGGTGCATTAGTTCAGTTAGTTGTTGCACCAACAGAATCTAAATGGCAAAAGAATGGAGTAGGTTTTGTTGAGAATATTGAGAAAAACAATGCAGACCCTGAGAAGAAGAAGATTCATGTTCCCCAAGAGAAGATAGAGGGGATTAACAAGAAGGTTGCTAAACCTGGGTTGATGGCAGAGATTAGAATTGTGACTAGTGCTCCTAACAAGGAGATTGCAAAGATGCATTTGGATAATATTGTTGGTGCATATGACCAATATTCTAATCCAGGGATTAACAAGTTAAAGAAGAGTAAGATAAAGAAAGGGGACGAAAAAACCTTCCTCTATGATGTTGTTTACAGAAGAACTCCACAGCAAGAGGGGAGTATTTTGAACATTGAAGAACTTTCTGGATTATTCCATTTCCCAAACAAGGAGATTACAACTCCCAATATTATGTGGTTGTTGGCTAAGGAATTGCCCGCAAGTAATGAGGTGAGTTCCGATATTAATTCTTCTGACACTATTTGGATAGGGAATAACTACTTTAGAGGGAAGAAGAAGGCAATTTGTTTTAAGCGAGATGATAGGCGCAGACATTCATATATCTTAGGACAGACAGGTACAGGTAAGTCATGGTTGATGGTAAGAATGATGATTCAGGATATATATAACGGAGATGGTGCTTGCTTTATCGACCCTCATGGAGAGGCTGCTAAGATGATTTTAGACAGAATTCCACCAGAGAGGGCAGAGGATGTAATATATTTTAATGCTGGTGATTTTGACAGGCCTTTTGGTTTTAATATCATGGAGTATTACAATGAGCAGCATAAGCATCAGATTGTTAATAGTTTCATTGCTCTTCTTGTAAGAATGTTTGACCCAAATAATCAAGGGTATGCAGGGCCAGCGTTTCAACAGGCTGTTAGAAATGCTATGTTGACAGCTATGTGTCAGCCAGATTCTACACTAATAGAGGTTGTTAGAATCTTACAAGATGAGGATTGGGTTATGAACTACTGGGTTCCTTTGATTCAGGATGACCTTGTAAAAAGATATTGGACTGATCAGATTGCTAAGACGGATAAAAAGACAAAGGCTGAGTCATTAGGATATTTCATCTCTAAGTTTGATAAGTTTACGACTAATCTTGCAATCCGTAATATCATTGGTCAGTCTCAATCGTCTTTTGATTTTAGAAAGATTATGGATGAAGGGAAAATTTTAGTTGTGAATCTATCAAAGGGCTTAATTGGTGAGGAGAATATGTCTTTCTTGGGTCTTTTGATTGTACAGAAGCTTTTGGCAGCCGCTCTTAGTAGGGAGGATATTGCAGGAGATTTGAGGAAGGACTTCTTTTTCTATGCGGATGAGTTTCAGAACTTTGCTACTCAGGAGTTTAATTCAATTCTGTCTGAGGCTAGGAAATACAAACTTAATTTGACTTTAGCACATCAATATATTGGACAGCTTCCAGAGGATATTAAGAATGCTGTGTTTGGTAATGTTGGTTCTCTGTTTATCACTAGATGTAGTCCAGAAGATGCTCAGTTCTTAGAGACACCATTTGAAGGGTATGTGAGTGCGGGAGATATTGTAAACCAGAGCATGGCTCATTATTATGTAAAGCTTCTTACAGATGGTGGGTATCCTTCTCCGTTCTCTTTGGATACAAGTTATGGTTCAAAGTATCCAGAGTCTGGTTTTGATATGCCTGTAAATGAAGAGATGGCTAAGGTTATTCAAGATGTATCTAGAATGAGGTATGGAAGGGATATTAATGTTGTTAATGAGGATATTAGAAGAAGGTCAGAGGTTTCTCAACCTGAACCACAACCTGAAGCCCCAGCTGCTGGTTTTCCACCTATGTTCTAGTAAAACAGTCTAATTTTTGGTAGAATTGGCTGCGTTGATGGGAATATAGCTCAGGTGGTTAGAGCACGGTTCTTATAAAGCCGAGGTCGGTGGTTCAAGCCCACCTATTCCCATGTTTTCATTTGTAAAAGAAAAAAGAACCCTTAGATATGGTTAAAACTTATTAAATAAGTATTTGTATACCATATTAGGGTTCTTTTGTTGAATCAGGTTTTTAGTTGATAGCCTACTCCTCTTCTGTTCCTTCAGTAAGAGCAGCTAGGAAAATATCCATTTTGTCAGTTTGCTTGTATTCTAAGAGAACTTCCCAAACCTTTCCAATTAGTAAATATTCTTCTTGGAGGTCTGTAATTTGTCCTGCTAGTTTCCACCAGAAGCTGCTGGTGAGAAGAACTCTAATTATTTCTGGGTCTATTGGACCAAGAGTTTCTACAGCTTTGCGTACACTTTTATCGGTGATTGGGTTGTCAAGTGCAGACAGAAAAGCAGGCATTTTGTCTGTTTGTCCATGTTCTGCAAGGAAACCATATACTTTGCCAATGAAGATGGATTTCTCATCTGGCGTTGTGGGAATCTCTTTGAATTCTGTCATGAAGTTTTCTGTTACAAGACCCCTAATTATTTCTGGGTCTACTGGGTCTAGGACCCTAACTGCATTTATTATGTTATAAACAGTTATCTCTCTCATTTTTTCTCCTTAGTTGTTAATGATCTGATTCAAACGCCACATTATACTATGGGTTGGGATAAAAGTCAAGGGTTAAATAGTTCTCGTGATGTCTTTTTTGTTGTAGGAAAACTTTTATATTCCACTAGTGTAAAAGAAAAAAAAAGAACCCTTAGATGTGGTTAAAACTTATTAAATAAGTATTTGTATACCACATTAGGGTTCTTTTGTTGAATCAAGTTATTGTTTTTTATTCCTCCAATGGAGGAAGTCTGTTGTCAAAATTCTTCTTGGCTAGGAGAATGATTGCTTCATCATCTTTATCTCCATTGAGAAGGTGCATCGTGAATGGAACAGTCTTTTCCTGTAATCCATAACCTCTTAAGAGGTTGTAGACTTTTTTGGTGAAAACCCATGGGTCTCTTTTGTGATAAACCCAACTGAATTTGTCGACAGCTTGGTTGTAGAGTGGAATCTCGACCTCTTTAGGTATAGAGCCCAGGGTTTTGATTGCTCCTCCAATCCTTCCAGATGTTATGTTGATAAACAATTAAAACCTCCTTAAACTTAAAGAATGTCTAATTGCCTCAGAATTTCTGGAACATCTAAATCAGGGGAAATCCTTTCCCTTAGATTCATCAAGAAATCTTTGACTTCTTGGCCTGTCCACTCACCCTCTGTGAGGGGTAGTAGGTTGAGATAAAGGTTTTCACCTTTGACTGAGTCGTAGGGGTAACCTTGTTGTCTGACGATGTTGATTAAAATTTCCTTTGTAGGAATAATCATTCCATTGTTTCTCCTTTCACTATATTTTTTTAGCTGTTAATGAACTTGATTCAAACGCCCTATTATACTATGGGTGTGGCTAAAAATCAACCAAAATTGTGTTGTGTAGGGACTAAGCAACTACTTGGGGATATTGTCTTGTAGTATATTAACTAATCGTAACAAAACAACAATAGTCCTTGTTGTGAAAAGTAAAACGACTGTGGTAACCTTTATAATTCTTTTAATGACTTCTCTTCTTTACCTACTGGTTTAATGATGTTTAAGTACTTCTCTGTTGTAGAAAGTCTCTTGTGTCCAACTAATTTTGAAACAGTAGGGAGTCCAACACCATTTGCTAAGTGATGTGCAATGAAGGTGTTTCTAAGGTCATTAACTTTTGCATTCTTAATACCTGCTTTTTCAAAAGCCTTGTCAATGGTTGTTCTGATGTTTCTAATGAGTAGAGGTCTTCCATTCTTTGTGACAAATACGGTGTCATCTTCTGTTTCTGGTCTAACTGCAAGATAGTCATCGAGTGCTTTCTTTGCAGATTTGTTTAGAGGTACTTTTCTAGAAGGGTGACTACCTGCTGCTTTGATGTAGAGGTAGTTAATCTTTCCATCTTTGGATGTTCTGATATCTTCTAAAGAAAGTCCTGCTAATTCACCGATTCTAATTCCTGTTTGTAGAAGGATTTCTACAATGGAGTAGAGTCTAATATCAACCCTGCTAACATCTCTTAGTGCTCTGTATTCCATTTCGGAGAGTACTCTTGGAGGTTTAATTTCAAATCTAGGATGTGCTAGTTTGTCAGAAACATTGTCTTGGATGTGTCCTTGTTCTAGGAGGTATCTAAAGAATGTTCTGGTACTGTTAATTTTTCTAGAGACACTTTTTGGGGTGTAGTTGTTGTCCTGTAGGTTTTGTTTATATCCCTCTAGATGTTCTATGGTAACCTTATCAAAGGAGTCAATGCCCAGTTTAGAGAAGTAGTTTAGAAGCTGCTCTATATCTTTTGCATATGCAATAATTGTAGCCTCAGATCTACCTTTCGTAGACAAATCCTGTGTAAAAAGGTCTGCCTTTTCCTTAAAATTTGGGTTGTTTATTCCGCTCACGCCTTCAAATTATTAAATTTAAGGGGCATTTGTTGTATATAGGGTAATTATATCATCCTTGACCAGTAGAAGCAATAGTAATTGTATATGGGGTTCCCGACCCGCTGGACTATCTGTTTTAATACTGTTAGTATGTGGTATGGGAAAAATTGTTTACAGAAAAGGAAAGGAGTATATTCAGGAGGCAAGGCGTGAGGAGAAGCCTAAGCCAATTGAGAACCTTTCTGGCAATATTTTTGTGAAGATTGGAATGGTAGCTCTTTCTGCTTTTCTTCTTTACAATGTATATCGTTCAGCCATTGTTACTCAAGAGAAAACAGAGATTTCTGATAAGGCAAAGGAACAGGTTAATGAATTAAGGGTTAAGAATTTAGAATTGGAGTTGATATTGGAGTCTATGCAATCTAAAGAATATTTAGAAGTGCAAGCAAGAGACAGATTAAACTTTTCAGGGCAGAATGAGTATGTTTTTGTAATACCGGAGGGGCTTTTAGGTGAAGGGAAGGAGAGGGTTGATGCCCTTCTGTATCCTCCAAAAGAAGAGGTTGAAGACTCTACATATGTTGTTTGGTTTGAGTTCCTGAAGAATGGGATTTGAAAATATTGGTAAATAGGGATATAATGCTTCATAGTTCACGCGGGGTAGAGCAGTGGAAGCTCGTTAGGCTCATAACCTAAAGGTCGCTGGTTCGAATCCAGCCCCCGCAACCATTTCTCTACTTAATCTCCAATATTTCTTTTATCTCTCCCTCTACCTCATTGTTAAATCCAGAGAAGGCTCTGTCGTTGATGAAGATAATAGGGTAGTATCCGTATGAGTCAGATACACCCTCACTTTTTCCTTTTTTGTAAGAGTTAAGTTGTGAGATAAAATCAGTATCTGTGGTTAAGTGTTCTTCATATTCAATATTGTGTTCCTTGAAGAAAGCTAACATATCTAAGCACATATTTCCACTTCCATTATGGAATACTACAACTCTGTCACCTTTTGCTGGTGGTACATATGTGCTATCTTCATTAAGGTCTTCTACCTTACACGGATTCATTACATTTGCTTCATCTTGGAATTCAAGTTTAGGTCTAATTTTCTCTGGAGTATATGGAGCATTTCTGTTTACTGGAATCTGCCATGTAGGCATAGTCTTGTCTACAGTTCCTAAAGTATCTAAATCTACCCATTCAACACCGTAGTTATCCCACAATCTATGCCACATATCATTCCATCTCTCCTTAAATCCACCGATATATGTATGTGATGTTGCCATTATTTTCTCATTTTGAATAGCTCTCTTAAATTGTTCTTCCATATCCTCAGGTTCTCCACCTCTCTCGTAGAAGCTGTAATCACAGAAACTACCATATTTAAATTCTGGGACATCAATATTTGAAACTGAGATAATCTTGACATTGTATTCTTCTGGCTTGTAGATAGTGGTTGCTAACTCTGTTGTACCTCTTGCTGTGATATATTCAATACCTAATTCATCAGCTACCTTTAGAGTTGTTTCATCAGATGCCATATATCTTGAACTAATAGCTCTTGGAGTAACACCTAGGTATTCTTTGGAATTCTCTAACATTTCCTTAATAATTGTATATTGTTTTTCGTAAGGCATTCCCCAGAATGGCTCTGGATCGTATGAAGGACAGAGTTCTACTACTCCTGTTTTAAGAATTTCTTTCAATTCTCCAGCATTTTTCTTGATAAAATCGGCATTTACCATTAACAATCCTTTAATATTCCTTTCTCTCATATCATTTACCATATTTGCTAAACCATCAGTATTGTTAAATTCAATTAACAACATCATTCCTTTAGGTTTGACTTTTTCAGATTCTTGATTTTTACACATATATTTAGATCCCACAATTGCTCCAACTGCTAGAAGAAAGAATGCACCGAGAATTAAGGAAATATATTTAATTGGTTTGTTTTCCATATATCTATTCAATCAAATTATTCTACTTAATTTATCACTAAAATATGTGGATATGTCAAGGAATTAAAAATATGCTACTGTTTAATATGTTGGACGACACGCCCTATAGTGTGGTATAATATATGTAGATATCTATATCTTAGTATTTAGATTATCTATTAGCACATTAACAACTTACTTGTTTTTCAAAAAAATTAAAACTATACCCAAAGGAGGGGTATTAAGATGAAAAAGTTCTTTAATGTTTTGTTGAGGATAATACTGGTATTACTTTTTGTAGTGCTATGTGTTCTTACAGTCTATGATATATATGGTACGTTTGAATATCCAAGAAACCAAGGAGGTATCCTTTTTGGAAAGGAAAAGGACATAATTTTTCTTAAACCTATGGAAAAAGGTCAATTACCTCCGCCAGCTCATCCCATGACTGAGACTCCACAGCTTTATGAGTCTTTGGTGGCAAAATCTTTCCTACCCAAATCAAGAATGTTCACATTTTCTGATGACATGAATGGCAACCTCATAGAAGCAGCGATAGTATTGTATGATAATGGAAGCTTTCTTGTATTAGATTCACTTACAATGACCAGAATTGTTCTAATAGGGTGGTTCTTCTACATAACACTAATTGCAACATACAGGAAAGAATTAGTAGGAGGCATCAAAACCTTCTTCACAAATATAAAAAACAGATTCAAAAAGAAAGAAAAACAAGAATAAGTTGTAACAACACATGAGGTAGGTGTACCTAAGATTGGAGTAATCCAAATATATTCTTAGTACTTACACTTACCTCATGTAAAATTTTCATATATTGTTTGTAATCTAATATTCCTAGTGATAAAATCCACTGTTTAATTAAGTAAATATTCATATGCCAATAACAACACAACCAGTAAAAGGTATGTATCTTTTAGAAGAAGGTAGAGTTTTTCTTGTACAAGAGAGACAATTAAAAACACAAGGAAGACAGGGAGGTTTGATAATTCTTAGGATGAAAGCTTTGGATAATGGACAGATTGTAAACAAGACAATTAAGGCTGGTGCTAAAGTTGAATATGTGGAGCCAGAAACAAAGGCTTTTCAATTCTTGTATTCTGATGATGCTGGTTCGTATTTCATGGATTCAGAAACATACGAAACCGTTATGATTCCAAAAGATGTTGTTGGTGATTATGTACAATTTCTTAAAGAAGGAGAAACAGTTTTAGTAATGGTTCATGAAGGAAAGATGCTGACTTTGAAGGAACATCCATCTGTAGAGCTTGAGGTGATAAAGGCGGTTGATGCAGTTAAAGGGAATACTTCTAGCTCGGCAACAAAGGAAGTAACACTAGAGACAGGTTACAAGGTTCATGTCCCTCTTTTCATTAAACAAGGAGATATTGTTAAAATTAATACAGAAACAGGGCATTATACTGGGAAAGCGTAATACACCTAGTCGCAGATGTTAAGGTTTAATGGGCTTTCTTTGAGTTTTGTATGTCTTCTAGTATGTTAAATATTCCTCGAAAAACCTCTATAGTCCTCTCTGTATATAGATAAATGACTGTGGTTACCTTGTTGATGTTTCTTTGATATAATTGGTGCGTATATGGTGGGATAGCTCAGTTGGTTAGAGCATGGGATTCATAAACCCAAGGTCGGTGGTTCGATTCCACTTCCCACCACATTCATAATATTTCAATGAATTTCAAATGGAAGAAGATAAAAAGAAAACAAGTGTGAAGAAAAATAATGAAGTTAAAGAAGGTAAGAAGAAGGATAATACATATGTGATAGATATTCGTAAGATGCCACAAGGGAAGAGGGTTGTACTTCCTAATTTCCTAACGATAGCTCTAATTGTTGGAGCTGTGGCAATAGGGACATTCCTTTTTAATGCTTTTTCATACAAAGGAGATGAGGTGTCTGTGAGTAATATTGTTTCAGATATTGCGGAGAAGAAGTATGACAAGATTGTTTTGAAAGATGATATGGTTATCTTGGAGAAGAAGGATAAGGTGAATGATGTGAAGGTCGTGAAGAAGAAGTTTGCTATGTTGCCTGAGAAGATGGATTTCTATCAAGTTCTTTCTGATGCTGAGATTGATGTGAAGGATTTGGGGGAGGATTTCTATGAACCTCAAATAGGGATTACTTTTGGTGATGTTGTTACAATCCTTTTCCTTGGGGCTGCAGGTGTTTTGGTATTTGTGATGGTAAAGAATATGCAGGCTTCTGGAGGTAAGATTATGGATTTTGGCGAGAGTAAGGCAAGGTTGATGTTTGGAAAGAAGACAGGTGTAACATTTGATGATGTTGCAGGAGTGAAGGATTCAAAGGTTGAGTTAGAGGAGATTATTGATTTCCTCAAGAATCCTAAGAAGTACAGAGATTTGGGTGCAAGAATACCTAAGGGGGTACTGTTAGCAGGTGCTCCTGGTACGGGTAAGACTTTGTTAGCAAAAGCTGTAGCTGGTGAGGCTGGTGTACCATTCTTTCACACCTCTGGTTCTGAGTTTGAGGAGATGTTGGTTGGTGCAGGTGCTTCAAGAGTAAGAGATTTGTTTAAGAAGGCTAGGAAGACAGCTCCATGCATTATCTTCATCGATGAGATTGATGCTGTTGCGAAGAAGAGGGGTACAGTGTTGCATTCTGGTGCAGGTGAGCAGACATTGAATCAGATTTTAGTAGAGATGGATGGTCTTGAGGAGAGGGAGAATGTTATCGTGCTTGGTGCTACTAACAGGCCTGATGTGCTTGATTCTGCAATTTTAAGGCCAGGTAGGTTTGATAGGGTGGTTGTTGTACAGATGCCAGATGCTGAAGGCAGAAAGGAGATTTTGGATGTGCATGCGAAGAACAAGAAGCTTGCTAAGGATATAGATTTGGATACTTTGGCGAAGAAGACAATTGGATATTCTGGTGCTGATTTAGAGAATCTTCTTAATGAAGCTGCAATCATGGCTGCTGAGAAGGGGGATAAGGAGATAGGACAGGATGACATTATGGAAGCATTCCTTAAAGTGAAGTTAGGGAGGAAGAAGGATATTGCAAATGAGCGGGAGATTTTGGAATTGACAGCATATCATGAGGCAGGGCATGCGATAGTGGCGAAGTTTACACCTGGCTCTGACCCTGTTGAGCAGATTTCCATCATTCCTAGAGGTATGGCAGGTGGTGTTACAGTGTATCTTCCAGAGAAGGAGAGGAAGTCTTTGCACAAGAAGCAGATGTTGGCATGGATTAGGACAGGTGTTGCAGGTAGGGCTGCAGAGGAGCTTTTCTTGGATGATATCTCTTCTGGTGCATCCTCTGATATTGAGCAGGCTACTGAGGTTGCTAAGGAGATGGTTATGAAATATGGAATGAGTGAGAAGTTGGGTATGGTTAAGTATGGTGACGTAGATGAGACAACACATCTGGGATATGCATATGGTGGTGGTAGAGATTACAGCGAGGATACAGCAAAGATGATTGATGAGGAGGTTAAGAGGTTGATTGATGAAGGATATGAAGATGCGAAGAAGGTTCTTACAGAACAGAAGGAGTATGTTGAGAAGTTGGTAGCTCTTCTTTTGGAGAAAGAGGTTGTTACAAGAGAGGAGTTTGAAGAACTGTTTGCAGGTCAGGAGTAGGTGAGTTGTATTCTAGCTTAGAAAGTATTGCATTTTCCCTTATTTATGCTACTATTAACCTATTATCTAAATTATATATTTTAACTATGGAGAACAAACTAAAAGAAGTTCTTAAAAACAAAAAACTTCTCTACATTGTAGGAGGTGTTTTGTTACTGCTTGTAGCTCTTGCAGTATTCCTTTTCTTTTTCCTAAAGAAAGAAAAAACATATGCTGTCACTTTCGATACTGATGGTGGTACAGCTATCGAGCAGATTGTTGTGAAGGATGGGGAGACGATAGAGTTCCCAGAGAATCCAACAAAAGAAGGTTTTAAGTTTAATGGTTGGTTGTTAGATGGAAAACCATTTGCACCTTCTGCAAAAATCACTAGTGATATTAAACTGGTAGCTAGTTGGATACCAGAGGATGCTGTTACTTTCAAAGTGACATTTACACCTGATAATGGGAAGTCACCGATAGAGATGGAAGTAGTAGAGAATGAACCAGTTGCTAAACCTTTAGACCCAACGAAGGAGAATGCTACATTCAAAGGATGGTTCTTAGATGGTGTAGAGTATGATTTCGCACAACCTGTTACAAGAGATCTTGTTCTAGTTGCACAGTGGGAGGAGAAAGTATCTGAGAAGTCTGATAAATCAGAACAACCTGCTAAGAAAGGTTGTGATGCTGGATTTACTTTAAGTGGAGATAAATGTGTGAAGACTGAAACAATGGCAGCTAATGGGGCATGTCCAGCAGGTAGAATTTTAGTTAATGGTCAGTGCTATTTACCAGGAACTGGTACAGCAGCGGGATCTCCTATCTGTAATCCTGGCTGGACAGACTATATGACTCAGTACTGTTACAAAAATAACTATGACTCATCAAAGACTCATCAGAACTATACCTGTCCAGCAGGGTATGTATTTGTACCAGAAACTGATCGTTGTCATGAATATATGGGACGACTTAAACCCCCTGTTGTTACCTGTCCTGATGGAAGTAGGGTATACGAAGGTGCACCTTCTGATCAGTGTCTTAGTACAACAAGTAAGAAAGAGGTTATCTGTCCTGAAATAGACGGTTATCGTAAACAGCTTAGTTATGCTGAAGATAATGTTTTCTGTGTGTATCACCAAAAGACTGATATCAATCGTGTATGTTTGATATCATCAGAACTTTTGATTAATAATAATTGTTACAAACCAAATCCTGTATCATTAGTATATACTTGTGCAGCAGGATACACACTAAGTGGAACTAACTGTGCAAAGACGACAACAGTTGAGCCTAAATATACCTGTCCAGTGGGATATACCTTAAAAGGAACAACCTGTTACAAGTAGGTCTTTGTTAGGGTAAAAATAGGGTAAAAAAAGAGAGGGGTGCAGTAGCACCCTCTCTCATAATCTAGACTTGTCTAATTCCTAACCTAATATATACTCATATCATTAGAAAACAACATCTTTGTTATCTTCTTACCTTCATTAAAACAGAGAGATACTAAATAGTTATTAGATATTCCTGTCAAACAATCTCCACCAAAGAATTTCTTAAACTCAGCCTTTGAAGCATATTCAGCTTTCTGTTCTTCTGTTAGAGGGAAAGTCCATGGTGTCTTTGCTTTAGCAAAGTACTCACCAAGTTTGAGGGTTGCCTTTGTAGAATTAAGAGTCTCACTTAATTCTGCAGAATTGTAATACATCATCACATCACCATCCATATATCCTAGAAGTGGTTGTGTGTTTAATGTATTTAATATTGCTTTAATATTCTCAATCTCTCCTTCTGTAAATGAAATAGTAGGTGCCTTAACTTCCGGTGCTTTGGTTTCCTCCTCCTCTGTATCATCAGTTACAACCTCAACATCTTCATCTTCTTCTACAATCTTCTCTTCCTTCTCACCTTTTGTTATATCAAGAATAATATCTTTGAAAGATTTATTCTCTGTCTTTAACTCTTGATATACAAAGAACCCGAGAACACAGACTCCTATTACCAAAACGGCAACTATTACTTTTAGAACCACTGAAGATTTTCCAATGCTATTTTGTTCGTCCATATATTTTATTAATTAAAATTAAATAGTTATTCTTCTACCACACACTTCTCTCCATCTAATTCGTATCCAGTAGGACATTCTTTCATCTGTTCCGTTCTTTCTGTCTTTACACAGTTAGTACCCTGAAGTGTATATCCACTATCACATGAATATTTTTTAATCTTCTCTGCTTTTGTATAACAATCTCCTTTGTAGGAGACCATGTTATCAGGACATGTATATGTTGTCTCAGAATCAATTCTTGCATAGTAACATTTTCCATCTGCAAGATATGAGCTTTCAGGGTCCTCACCACAACTCTCTGGTTTTCTAGATTCAGTATAACAGTAGTAAAGTGTCTTTATCTCAACCTGATAGATTGTCCCCATTGGGCATCTTTGAGTTGGTTCTGCTTTCTGTTTGTACAGACCGCATGGACCATCAGGGCCAACCTCTATCATTCCTTCTGGACATACCAAGCTACTTGATGCAGGTTTAGTGGCTTCTCTTTCACATACATCTCCTTCAATCTCATATCCTTCAGGACAATGTATTGTAGGTTCTATCTTTTTCTCCTTCTCCTCCTTAGAGGTTTTCGTTTCTTCTACCTTAGTATCAGCAGTAGTTCGTTTCTCCCTGAGTATTAGGAATAGCAGGAGTAAGATTATAACGAGCAGTAGAACAATGACTCCAAGCAGAAGTTTTGGTTTTTGGATGAATGGACAGGTCTTTCCTGTTTGTTTGGGGAGAGAAGTTTTCTCTTCTTCTTGGGGGGTTATTTCTTTTTCCATATAAACATATATAAAAAGTTATATACACACCCTGTTTGTTCTCTAAATATACCAATTCTACAAAAGAACCACAACAGGTCTGACCTAGGTCTACCCCTTGGTAAGAAAATTTTAATCCTCTGGTTATGCACCCACCCAACCGTTTCCTAGACCTCGGCTTTTGTAAGCCTATGGATTTGGGTACAAACATAGAGAGAGGAAGACAAAAAAGGTTGGTAGATGAACAAAGTTCAGAGTTATGAACAAGTTGTGAACGAGGGGCAGACCTAGGCAAGACCTTTTGTGATAAAATATATGTATGAATTTGATAAAGAATGGTAAGGATAGATTCTTAGCCATAGATGCTAATGCAATTGTACACAGAGCATTCCATGCATATCCTCCAACACTTCAAACAGAAGATGGGATACAGGTAAATGCAGCATATGGTTTTACTGTAATGCTCTTGGAAGCATTAAAAATGTTTGAACCTAAATATGTACTCTGTTCTTTTGATACAGCAAAACCAACATTTAGACATGTTGAATTCCCCGACTACAAAGCTACTAGAAAACCTACAGACCAATCACTCATAGATCAATTCCCTTTAGTAGAAGAGATACTCCAAGCATTTAATATTCCAATTCTAAAAAGAGAAGGGTTTGAAGCAGATGACATATTAGGAACAATATCCAAATATGTAAGAGAAGGGAAGTGGAGTAATGAAAACATTGAATTGTATATATTAAGTGGGGATAGAGATTTACTTCAGTTAATAACTGAGAATGTAAAGATAGCACTGCCACAGGGAAGTTTTAGTAGTCTTGTAGCATATGACAGAATCGAAACAAAGAAAAAATTTGGGCTGTATCCAGAACAGATAGTTGACTACAAAGCTATGGCAGGTGATGCGTCAGATAATATACCAGGGGTGAAAGGAGTTGGGAGTAAGACAGCAATAGAGTTGTTGGATAGGTATGGGAGTTTGAACAAGATATATGAAAACTTGGCAGAGGTAAAACCAAGATATGCCAATCTTCTGAAGGAGGGTATAGAGCAGGCAGAGATGAGTAGAAAGTTAGCTACAATTGAGCAGAATGTTGATTTAAATATACATCTAGAAGATTGTTTAATGAGAGATTTTGACAAGAAGGAGGTATTAGAGGTATTCCATAAATATGCATTTAAGTCATTGATTAAGAAGATTGATAGTTTGAAGGAAGATGAAAAGAGTAATGTAAGTACACAGTTGGATATTTTCTCAACTGGAACAATAGAGGAGGTTAAATGGGTTAAAGAGGAGGATGTTGAAGATATTTGTAAGGATGCAGAGAAACTCCTCATTGCATATTTTGATGAGTCAGAGTCAGCTACTGGAGAGAGTTTTAGTTTTGTAAGGAAGGTTGCTTCTACAGGTAAATCTAAGGACTATCTTCTCAAGGATATTCACCAAATTATTGACACAGATTGTGAGAAACTAATATATGGTTTAGAACAAATTACAGAACAGATAGGTGTTCCTAATGGTAAGCTTTTTGATGTTTCTCTTTTTGCTCACCTAATTAATTCTGAAAAAAGAAGTTATCAATTCAAGGATTTAGCTTTTGATTTCTCTGGAAGTATCTTTAATGAGAAGATTCATCCTTCTGAGATGAGGAAGGTATTAGATGCACTTGGGGAGATTAAGGAGAGAGAGATAAAGAAGGCGAGTGGAATTGAATTGTATGACTATACTAGAAACAGTATGAGAGAGTACTTAGGTGTGGAGGAGAGTTTTTTTGAAAATAGTTTGGAGATGATAGAGATACCGATTTGTAAGATTCTTTCTAAGATGGAGAGAAAAGGGATAAAAGTGGATACTGCTTGGTTAGAGAAGTTAGACAGTGAGCTTTCTGAAGAGATATTAAGGGTTACTAAAGATATATATGATTGTATTGGTCATGAATTTAATATTAATTCTCCTAAGCAGTTGTCTGATGTTTTGTTTAATGAACTAGATTTACCAGATGGAAAGAAAGGTTCAACTAGAGAGTCTGTTTTAATTGAGTTAAAAGGTGCCCATCCAGTAATTGAGAAGATTTTGGAATACAGAGAGTTGAGTAAGATACATACTACATATGTAATTCCTTTGTTGGAGATGGGAAAAGAAGATCCAGAGAGTACAATTCATACTGATTACAAACAGACAGGTACATCTTCAGGAAGACTCTCGTCATCTAATCCCAATATGCAGAATATTCCAGTACAGGGTGAGTGGGCAGGGAAGATTAGGAAAGCTTTTGTTGCTAGAGATGGTTTTAAGTTTGTATCTATGGACTATTCACAGATAGAGTTGAGGATTCTTGCTGATATGTCTAAGGATAATCTTTTGGTAGAGGACTTTCAGAATGATATAGATATTCATAGAGCAACTGCTAGTAGAATTTTAGGTAAGGAAGTAGATGATGTTACAAAGAAAGAGAGGAGTCTTGGAAAGACGATTAACTTTGGTATTTTGTTTGGTCAAACTGCTTTTGGTCTTGCTAGTATGCTTGGTATTCCTACTGATGTTGCACAGAGATATATTACAGAATATTTCCAACACTATATTGGAGTAGAGGAGTATATGAGGTCTTTGGAGAAGGAGGCATACAAGAGAGGATATGTTCAGACTATGTTTGGTACTACTAGGTGGATTAGAGGTATTAGGTCTAAGAATATGAGGATGGTTAGAGCAGCACAGAGAGAAGCTATTAATATGCCGATACAGGGAGGTGAGGCAGATGTTATGAAGTTAGCTATGATTAAGTTAGATGAGGAGATTGAGAAGAATTTTAAAGATGATGCCTTTATTCTTCTACAGATACATGATGAATTGATATTTGAGGTTAAGGAGGAGAGAGTAGAGGAGTTTGAGAAGAAAGCAAAAGAGATTATGAAAAATGTTGTATCAATGGAAGTACATCTAGATGTTTCAAGTAGTAGTGGTAAGAATATGGCGGAGTTGATGGGGTAGGTGGTAAGCCTATAATTTGATATAATGTGGGTAGAAATATTTAATTTAAGCTTTTTGCTATATGGAAACAGAAGGTTTTTATAATGAGGATCCAAAAGGGAAACAAGACCCTTCCGATGAGCATTTAGATGAGGGTTTAGAACCTTTTGATGTTCTCTACGAACGAGCTAAAGCTGAATATAGTTCTACAGAACTAACGGAGGAAGAAAAGAAAGCAATCAGTAATATCAATCAACCTATTCAATACGAGTAAGTTATAAATACATCCTTTCTATAAACTCAACTAATTCTTTTTCTGCACCGTAAGCATCTTTCATAACTGTAGTACCTGCCGCAGCAGCATGACCCCCGCCCCCTATACCAACATTTTTAGCAATCATACCAACATCGTACTTCTTTTCATCTCTTGTCCTTAAGCTTACAGCCGTAACACCTTCCCTGGTTTCAACAAGACTACCTACAATATCCCATCCTTTCACAGACCTTAAAATTTCAGGTACTAATCCTTCAGTACCATCCTCTTTTGAAATATTTCTTTCTTTAATTATTTGATATGGAATAACTGTTAAAACAACCTTACCATTAAAGTGTTTCTTAATATTAGAAAGTGCTAATCCCATCATTTCAATCTCAACTTCTCTCTTACTATTCTCTAAATCGAAAACAGCTTTGTGATAATTTGGGCATATAGATACTAGTTCTGTAGCTATTTTGAAGGTTTCTGAAGATGTTAAAGGATATTTAAATCCTCCAGTATCTGCATATATACCAATAAATAAGTAGAGAGCTAAATCCTTATCTATTTCAACACTCCATTCATTGAATAGTTTATAGAGAACTTGTGTTGTAGAAGCAGAATGTTCGTCTACAAGATTTATATCCCCAAACCCAATATTTGTTTTATGATGATCAATAACTATTGTTTTAAGATGCTTTGGAAAAACCACTTCTCCTTTTCTTGATATCTGAGTTGTTGAGGAACTATCTAGTATTATAAATAGGTCAAAATCTTCTAAATTAACATCGGAGAAACTTTTCTTCTCAATCTCTTTCTCAATTGGGAAATTCTCTATCATATTAGAAGGGTAGTCTGAATCACCTATAATTGCTGTCACATTCTTACCTATTGAGACTAGATATCTCTTCATAGCTAAAACAGAACCTATACTGTCTGGGTCAGGATATGGATGGCAGTGTAAGAGGACATTCTTAGAGTCTTTGATAGATTTTTGGATTTTCTTTGCTATGTTATCAAAGTTTTTCACAATGTATACATTCTAGCATAAATGTTTACAAAAAAACTTACATACATATACTGTACAAGCCCAACAAGGGTATGAGATATGTACAGAACCTTGATATAACAGACAATCCCATATATAATTCAATTCAGAACATTAAAAACCTAGCAAAGGAGGTGGTATTTTTTGAAACCGTGGAAACGGGAAGTACATGAAAGATGTAATCATACTTGTCAGCACTGCGGTGTACAGGAGGATCCTAAGAAGCCTACACTCCAAGTACATCATATAATCCCACAATCAAAAGGTGGAACCAATGACCCTTCTAATACCACTCTTCTCTGTAATGCATGTCACAAAAGAGAACATGGAAAAGAGGACAGGAGAAAGAAGTATTACGATAGAATACTCAAAATGAGTGAGGCTCATCGATTAGTGGGTAAAGGTCCAAAGAGGTATAGATATTCTAAAGGAGAGAATATTCATAGGAAAGAAAGGAGAGAAATCAAAAAGGAATTAAAAAAGCTATGCTAGGTAAAAAGGGAGATATTTAACATATCTACAATACAATTGTTGTATAGATATCTCCCTTTTGAATATTTCACAAATATTAGTACGCAAGATATAATTGGATATGGAAAGAGAAAAGAAATTTAACTTCAGAAAGCTATTCTTGAGAATTATTGTTGTAATAGCTATTCTCACTTTCTTTCTGGTACTATCTTTCCTACTCCTCCTGTTATTAAAACTTAATCCTTCTCCCTCGAGTAGTTGTTCTTCTCCTTTTCTTTCAGAATTATGGTTTAATCTCTTTCCTACTGATTTTGAATTTGAATATGTTGTTCTTCCTCATTGCTACAACATCTTTGGTTTCCCTGTTCATGAGCTAACGGCTATGCTTTTCCTTGTGTTTACCTCTATTTTCGCAACTGCAATTCTTTCTGTTCTCATATTTAGAAGAAAGAGAGGAGAGAGGAAAAAATGGGTTGTGATACTGAAAAGGTCTTTTGTAGTAGTTTCCCTTTACTGTCTTTCAACAGTCTTTTTAATGCTTCCTTTCCATATATCCCTTGAGATTTTTAATGTAGTATATCTCTTTCCATTTGTTTACTTACTCTCTATTCTTCCAACATTCTTTCTAGCTCGGGCATTTTTCAGGGAAGAAGAAAAAGAGTCTGTTGTTTAGCATTTCACAAATATCAATACAAAAGATATAATGGAATATGGAAGAAAATGAAAAAAGCACGTCCATATGGTCTTTTCTTTTTAGTATATTAGGATTTCTTTTTGGAGCCTTCCTCATATATAGAGCCTTTACAGAGAAAAAAGAATTAAAGAAAGTAAAGGAAGAAGAAGGAGAAATTACACCTAAAGCAGCTAGTGATGAAGTAAAGAAGGTTGAGAAGATAGAGAAGAAGATATATCCAATTAATGAAAGACAGTACAAGATATTAGCAATGATAAAGGAGAAGGGGAGGATGGAACCATCAGAGATATATGCACTGGAACCAAATGTATCTACTAGAACCTTAAGGAGAGATATGGATGTGTTAGTGGCACAAGGTGTTGTTAAACAAGAAGGTAGTACCAAATCAACTAAATATACATATATAGGGTAATATGGATTTCAATGAGGTTGCAAATATATTTGAACAGATAGAGAAAACAAACTCTAGGAATGAAGTTACACAGATACTTGCTGATTTCTACAAAAAACTTACTAAGGAAGAAGGAGAAATCCTTTCATATATGGTTCTTGGTAGAGTAGCCCCATTCTTTCTTGATAGCGAATTTAACTATTCTGAAAAAAGTCTGCTTACATTGCTAGAAAACTACAGCAAGCTACATCTTCAAGACCTCAATATTAACGAGAAAAGAATTGAGTTAGGAGATATTGGTGATACTGTAAAAGAGTTTTCTGAACAAGCAGGTTTTACATCAAAGAAACTTAGTATAGGGGGAATATATGATACCCTTTGGGGTATTGTAAATATACAAGGTACAGGCTCTGTTGAGAGAAAGAATAGTGTTGTTTTAGAAACAATACAGAAGCTTTCACCTCTAGAAGCTAAATATTTTGTAAGAATAATATGTGGGCAGTTAAGGTTTGGTATTAACTATAAAACATTACTAGATGTCTTTTCTTTTGTAATATCTGGAAGCAAGAGTGTGAGAGAAGAATTAGATAGGGCATATGGTGTTAGTGCTGATATTGGATATATATACTCTGTAATTGCAAAGAAGAGTGAGGAGAAAGCCATTGAAAGTTTGAAAGATGTAAAACTACAACCTGGTATTCCAGTTCTTCCTAGATTAGTAGAAAGAGTAGGAAGTTTTGAGGAAACATTCGATAGGACAGGGACTCCTGCATTGATCCAACCTAAATTTGATGGTTTAAGATGTCAGATTCATAAGTATAGGGAGGAAGATTTTGAAAAGAGAGAATATATTTGGAGAAAATATATTCAAAAAGAATCTGTTGGTCTGTTTGATATGGCATCTGATAGTGTACAGGTAAAGCTTTTTACAAGGAATCTAGAAGATGTTACAAAGATGTTTCCTGAGATTGTTGAGTCAGCAAAACAAGTCAAAGACACCTCTTTTATCTTAGATTCCGAAGCTTTAGGGTTTAAAGATGGTAAGTTTCTACCTTTTCAGGAAACTATGCAAAGAAGAAGGAAGTATGGGGTTGAGGATACATCTAAGGATATTCCTGTTAAGGCAATGATTTTTGATGTTTTGTATCTAAATGGAAAAGATTTAATAGATACAGATACGAAGAAGAGAATTGAGATTCTTGAGGAGATAAAAATGGGTGGTAGTTTAGAAATATGTGAGACTAAAGAGGTAGAGGATTTAGATAGTTTAATGAATGTTTTCAATGAAAATGTAGAAAAGGGATATGAAGGAGTAATTGCAAAGATGCAGACAGGTGGGTATTTACCAGGTGTTAGAAACTATGACTGGATTAAGTTAAAAAAGAGTATGATGGGTTCTTTAGTGGATACTGTGGACCTTGTATGTGTCGGTTACTATCACGGTTCTGGAAGAAGGTCTGATTTAGGTGTAGGTGCAATATTGGGTGCTTTGTACAATGAGGGAACCGATGGTTATGAAGCTATCTGTAAGGTTGGGACAGGATTTAGTGATGCACAGTTGAGGAGTATTAAGGAACAGTTGGAAGCTAAAATTGAGGAAGATCAACCATTAAATGTACTCTGTCCTGAGAATTTGAAGCCTGATGTGTGGGTATATCCAGAGGTTGTTTTTACTGTTGAAGCAGATGAGATTACAAGAAGGTTAGGAGAGGAGAATATTGGTGGTGGTCTTTCACTTAGATTCCCTAGGTTAGTGGAGTGGAATAGGGACAAGAGTGCTAATGATGCTACTAGGGTGGGGGAGTTAGTTAGTATGTTTGAAATGAAAGAGTAATATATGGAAACTCAAGAGAAGTATAGAGATAGGTATAAAGAAATAAATCCTGAGTGGGATAGGAGTACTGAGATATTTAGAAAGATGGTTTTGGATGTTGTAAATGAAGAAACAAGATTTCTAGATGTTGGTTGTGGTCATAGTGATTTATTGCAAGAAGCATATGAGAAGACACCTCATGCATACGGTATTGATCCAGAAGCAGATGTACTACATAGAAATCCTTTTTTGAAAGATATTAGGACAGAATTTGTTGAAGAGATGTCTTTTGAGGATAACTTTTTTGATGTTGTTGTATCTGCATGGGTATTGGAGCATTTATCAAATCCAGAGAAAGCATTTTCTGAGATATATAGGGTTCTTAAACCAGGAGGTGTGGTGATTTTCTTGACTCCTAATGTCTGGAATTACAATGTTTGGTTAATTAGGTTAATTCCTGAGAGATTTCATAGTTTCTTTACAAAAAAGCTATATGGTAGACAGGATAATGATACATTTCCGAAAGCATACAAGGTGAATTCATTGGGGAAGATAAGAAAGGTTTTGAATGGTATTGGTTTTGAGGAAGAAAAACTTTTAACAAATGGTGACCCTAGTTATATTAGTTTTAATAATGTTACATTTAGAATTGCTTTGATTATAGAAAAAATACTTAATATTCCAATATTTAGGAAGTATAGGGTACATATAGTTGGGATGTTTAAGAAATAGTGCATATTCTATGCTACAATTAATTCTAGTATGACACTAGGTTTTGACAATGAAAAATATATAAAGATACAGAGTCAAAATATTCTCGAAAGAACTAAACTTTTTGATAAACTCTACATTGAAGTAGGAGGAAAATTGTTTGATGATACTCATGCATCTAGGGTGCTACCTGGGTTTGAGTCTGATGTGAAGATAAAGATGTTTCAGAAGCTTAAGAAAGATATTGAGATAATATTCTGTATTAGTGCTAATGATATTGAGAGGAACAAGGTGAGAGCTGAGTATGGGATTACATATGATATGGAGGTGATTAGGTTAATAGGGAATCTGCAGGAGATGGGTTTTGATATTAACTCTGTTGTGATAACTCTGTACAAGAATCAACCAACGGTAGATAAGTTTTTGGCTACCTTAAAGAGGTACAAGATTAAGACATATATTCATAGATATACAAAAGGGTATCCTACAGATATCGATACGATTGTGAGTAAAGAAGGGTATGGAGCTAATCCATATATTGCAACTAAAAAGAAGATAATATTGGTAACTGCTCCAGGTCCTGCTTCTGGTAAGTTGGCAACTTGCCTCTCCCAGCTTTACCATGAGCATAACAGTAAAGTGAATGCTGGGTATGCTAAGTTTGAAACTATGCCAGTATGGAATCTTCCTCTTAAGCATCCTTTGAATATGGCATATGAAGCAGCTACTGCAGATTTGGGGGATGCAAATATGATTGATTACTTTCATTTAGAGGAGTATGGAGTGAGAGCAATTAGTTACAACAGAGACCTTGAGGTCTTTCCTGTTCTCAAGACAATTTTGCATAGGATAGTGGGGGAGGATATATACAAATCTCCTACGGATATGGGTGTAAATATGATAGGGGAGTGTATTACAGATGATAAGGTGGTGAGTGAGGCATCTAAGAAAGAGATAGTAAGGAGATATTTTAATGAGATGTGTAATTACAAATTAGGTATAGCTGATTATATTGTTCCTGAAAGGGTTAAGAAGTTAATGAATGAGCTTGGGATAGATGAGGACTATCTTGATGTTGTAAAACCTGCATTAGAGAAGTCTAAGCGGGTGAAGAAGCATGTGATTTCCCTAAAGTTACCCAATGGAGAAATTATTACAGGCAAAGAAACAGAATTGTTAAGCCCTGCTAGTAGTTTGATTCTAAATGCTATCAAGGAATTGTCTCGAATTCCTGATAATATTAATCTTTTGTCTCCAACTATACTTAAACCAATGTTGGAACTTGTTCCAAGAATTGTTGATAGGGATAGGGTTTTGAACTTAGAAGAAGTGTTGATTGCTTTAAGTATTTCTTCTGTTACAAATCCATCGGTGGAGGAGGCGTTAGACGCAATGAAGGAGTTACGAGGGTGTGATGCTCATTCTACATATATGGTTAGTGATGGGGATTTGAAAATGCTAAAGAGGTTAAGGGTTAATCTTACTTGTCAGCCAGTGTTTTACTCTAACAAGATAAGTATTAGTTAGTTTAATGAAATGGTCTTGTAGTATATTAAATTTGTCGTTAAAAACGGCAATAGTCCTTGCCACAACAGTGAAAATGCACGCGGTAACCTTCTCCTTGAATAATCTCTCCGCTTTGTGTTACAATTAGCAGTCGTTAATTTTAGTTGCTAGTTATATATGGCGAAAGAAATAAAGATTACTCCACTTGGAGCTAGAGTTTTAGTCACCGCAGATGCAATTGAAGAAAGAACCTCTGCAGGATTGTACTTACCACCTTCATCTACAGATGAACAGAGGCCAGAAACAGGTGTTGTTGTTAAGTTAGGAGAAGGAAAGGCTAAAGGTAAAGCTGTTGAGTTTAATGTAAGAGTTGGAGATAGAATATATTTCAAAAAATATACACCAGATGAGCTTGAGGTTGATGGAGAGAGGTATCTCCTTTTGGATAATGATGAGATCTTAGCTGTTATCAAATAGCTTTTTTCTAGTTAATTTTTTAGTTTTACACATATGGCAAAAGAAATTATTTACAACGAAGATGCAAGAAAGGCCCTTAAAGAGGGTGTTGATACAATTGCAGATGCAGTTAAAGTGACACTTGGACCTAAAGGTAGGAATGTTGCTGTTGCAAAAACCTTTGGTAGTCAAACAGTAACAAAAGATGGAGTTACTGTTGCAAAGGAGATTGAACACAAAGATCCATTTAAGAATGTAGGGGTTGAGATGATTAAAGAGGCTTCTAGCAGAGTAAATGACTTGGCAGGTGATGGTACCACAACAGTTACTGTTCTTGCTCAGGCAATTGCAAATGTTGGTTTCAAGAATGTTACTGCAGGTGCTAATCCAATCTCTCTTAAGAGAGGTTTGGATAAGGGTGGTGAGTTAGTTTCTGAGGAGCTTTTGAAGAAAGCAAAGAAGATTACAACAAAAGAAGAGATTGCACAGGTTGCAACAATTACAACGAATAATGATAAGGAGTTGGGAGATATGATAGGTGGTGTGTTTGAGAAAGTAGGAAAAGATGGTGTCATTACAGTAGAGGAAGCTAAAGGTTTTAAGGATGAGGTTGAATACACAGAGGGTATGGAGTTTGATAATGGATATGTTAGTGCATATTTTGTTAATGAAGCAGAAACTCAGGAGACATTGATGGATAATCCATATATATTCATTACAGACAAAAAGCTTTCTAATCTTCAGGATATTCAAGCTATTGCAGAAAAAGTTCTTGGAGCTGCTGATAGACCTTTAGTTATCATTGCTGATGATATTGAGAATCAAGCATTGGCAACACTTGTTGTTAATAAATTAAGAGGAGCATTGGATGTTGTAGCTGTTAAGGCACCAGGATTTGGAGATAGAAAGAAAGAGATGCTTAAAGACCTTTGTACTGTAACAGGAGCAGACTTCATCTCTGAGGAGCTAGGTAAAACACTAGACAAGGTAGAGCTAACAGACTTAGGTTCTGCAAAGAAGGTAATTGTTACAAAAGAGAAGACGATAATTGTAGAAGGTAAGGGGAACAAGGCAGATATTGATGAGAGAGTAAGGGAGATTAAAGCACAGATTGAGAATACAACATCGGAATATGATAAAGAGAAACTTCAGGAGAGACTTGCCAAGTTGGCAGGTGGAGTTGCTGTAATTAAAGTTGGTGCAGCATCAGAGGTTGAGGCAAAGGAGAAAAAGATGAGAATTGAAGATGCAATTCATGCTACTAGAGCTGCAATTGAGGAAGGTGTTGTTGTTGGTGGTGGGTTAGCATTGCACAATGCAAAGAAAGTTTTAGAAAAGGTTAAACTTGATGATGCTGATGAGCAGTTAGGGATTGAGATTCTAAAAGAAGTGCTAAGTGAGCCTTTGAGGCAGATTGCAGAGAATGCAGGTGCAGATGGAGCAGTAGTTGCAGATAAATGTAGTGGTAATATTGGGTACAATGCTAAGAGTGGTGAGTATGTTGATATGATTGAGGAAGGTATTATGGACCCAGTTAAGGTTACAAGATTAGTTCTCTCTAGTGCAATATCTGTAGCTTCTATGTTAGTAACAACAGAGGCTGTGGTTGCAGAGATTAAGGATGAGAAGGCACATGACCATTCAGCAGATATGAATGCAATGAATGGAATGATGTAATCTTCCTGTACATGGAATTGAAAAGAGGTAGGGTTCTAAACAAACCTTACCTCTTCTGCTAATACCTTCCCTACAATATCTTTATCACCTCTTCTATGCTTAACAACCTCTAAGTTCTCATTATCATTAACTAAAACAGTATCCCCAATCTCATACTTACTCTTGGGTGAAACAAAGAGAACACCATTACTACCATCAACAATATTCATATCAACAGCAAAAGCATCAATATCTATCTGTAATATCCAATCTGGAGCAGGATAGTATATATATGATTTGCTTTTAGAAAAATCTAAATCAGTTGGGATAGAGGTAAAGAAAGGAATCTTGTTTGTAGAATAGTTATCTATTTGTGAAGATGAATCTCTTAGCAAATCCCTAGGGTCTACATTAAGAGCATCTGCAAGAGTATCAAGTTGTTTAAGTGGAGAACTCTCACCTCTCTCATATCTAGAAATCATCTCCCACGTCCTTCCTATCTTGTCTGCTAATTCCCTCTGTGTATAGTTTTTTCTTTCTCTGTATATTTTAATATTCTCACCAATGTAATTGTTCTTCATATATATAGATTTTAGTTACATATTAAATATGTTTGAATAGATGTGTATTACATATATATGAAACCACATGTCTTGTTTGTAACAATTTTGTGATATGAAGGAGTTAATATATTTGTATGAACGAAAATAACCTTAAAAAAGAGTTAAGAAGTATAGAGAAAATATTAAGTAAAGCATATGGAAGAGGATTCCTTACAGAACAGGAGTTAATGAAGCTAAAAAAGAAAACCAAACTACTTAAATCTCTTGTAGACAATATCTAACCAATGTTCCTTTAACCATTTATCTGCTTCTTCCTGTTCCTCTAACAAATCTCGTTTAGCCAATTCTTTCTTAATAACATTTCCTCGATGGGGATGATCAAATTTCTTTTCTAAGGGAGACTGAAATCCATGTGTGTAATGACATAATTCATGGGCAATTGTTGCTCTAACAACAAACTCTGGAATAATGTCATGTTGGAAATATCGTGTCATTGTAATAACAGTAACACTTTTCACATCTTGAGCATCTAGTTCATCTTTCTTTTTTTTCATTAACCCTTTAATCTTTGTACCTTGTCTTGCAAGTTTGATGCTTCCCAACTGTCTTTTTGAATACTTTCCAAACTTAATTACAACAAGATTTTTTCTAGGAACATCGCAAAAGTGGTTGTCCCATAATTCATAGAGCATATTCTCTAAGTACTTATCATCTCTCATTCAATTATTCTTTTCCTCATGATATTATAATCTAATGATTCTACAAGATTTAAAAGGAAAATTCTCTACTCTAAAAAAAGTTCTCTCCTTCATATACAAAAACTATACAATAGTTGCTGTATTTAGAGATTTACTTTTTCTGTCCTCTACTGCAGCGGAAATCTACGGAATTACCGTATTTGGTAAGTTCATAGATGCCACCACTAAGGTACTTTTAGATTGGAAGGTATTCGATTTAAGGCATTACCTTGTTACTGACTCATTCAAATATTTAGCTTTAATTCTACTCCTTTGGATTGTTTCTCAGGTATGCAAACAAGTTAGGGAATATCTCTACACTGTCATCTACGAAAAAACATGGAGTACAACTCAGTCAAATATGATGGGGAAGGTTGCACAGTCAAACCTTCAAGATGTTGAGAAGAAAGAGTTTCAAGATATGTTAGCATTCATACCCGCTTTCTCTATCGACAGATTAATTAGTGTATATGACAATTTTTCAATAGTTTTAAGTAATGTTGTAAGGTTAGTTAGTGCTATGGTGATAGTTTTTAATTACATTGGACCTTCTGCACTTCTTCTTCTCCTTTTTGTTCTCCCAGAAACAATATTTATCCATCTGAGAAGGAAAGAAGTAAGGGGTTATCTCGATGAATCCATTGGTAAGTTAAGATACCTCAACTACATACATGGTACAGCATTAACGATTTCTAACTTTTTGGAATTAAGAGTAAACAATATATATTCATATTTAAGAAGGAGGTATGATGAGGAGTATGGAGAATATCTATCAGGATATTTTGAAGTACAAGATGCTTTTTACAGAACTAGAATAGGGTTTAGTATTTTTGGCCAAATTCTTAAGTTTGGGTATGTCATATTTGCTTTCTCAATTGCAATTGTAAAAAGACTTACTTTTGGTACATTCAAAGCCCTCTATGATTACATTGATATCTCATATACCAGTGCATCTAGTATAGTGGATTCGCTTTCATTAATATCTGTTAATCTCGGATATATTGATAAATATTTTGATTTGATAGAATACGAGGGTTTTGGAGACCAATATCATGGGAAAGTTAGGTTACCAAAAGGCACACCAGTATTGGAGTTTAAGAACTTAACCTTCTCATATCCCGATGACAAAGAAACAGTTGTTCTCAAAGATTTGAATATGGTTGTAAATCCAGGAGAGAAGGTTGCAATATATGGTGGAGATGGTTCAGGAAAAAGTACAGTTGTAAAAATATTAACAGGATTGTACGGTGTTGATGGAGGAGAGTATCTCCTTGGTGGTGTTCCAACAAAAGAGCTAAGTAGGGGTGTACTAAAGAAAAAGTTGGCAGTTGTTTTTCAAGATTTCATTAATTATCATTTTAGTTTTAAGGAGAATATTGTTATCTCAGGTCAAAGGAAGAATGTTGACACTTTACTTTACGAAGAAGTATTAGGTGTAGCAGATGGAAAGAAAGTTAAGAAAGATCTAACTATTGATGATGCTAGTATTCTAGGAAAGACTTTTCCTTCAGGTAGAGAGCTTGCACCAGGATATTGGCAGAGGCTTGCCATTGGAAGGATGCTTTACAGAAACAAGAACATCTTTATCATGGATGAACCGTTTACATATATTGGTGATGTTTTTGCAGAGAAGATGTTGACAAAGATTTTTGATTTTGTTGGTAAGGATAGGTCTTTGATTTACATTACACGAAGTACAAACCTACTTGATAGGTTTGATTGCATATATTATCTAAGCAAAGGAAAAGTGGTAGAATCAGGTAGTTGGGAAGAGTTTATGAAAAAGGATAGTAGGTTAAAAAAAGACTACAAGGAGTTAATGTCTAAACAGAAGGGTGAAGAGAGATAATATATTAAGAAAGAAATAGTGGTCATTTTAAATGGTTCAAAAGTTGCAGAGAGTATCCTTTATGAAATTTCTTTGAGAATTCAAGAATTAAAAGGTGAAGGAAAAAGGATTCCACGATTAGACATGATTATCGTTGGTGATGACTACGGTAGTATCAAATATGTGGGAATGAAGGAGAGAACAGTAAAACAGGTAGGTATGTTAGGAGAAGTTCATCATCTTGATGAGAATATAGATACGAAGGATCTTCTTGGTTTAACCGACTCTTTAAACAAAGACCCAAATGTAGATGGGTATATGATTCAGCTACCACTTCCTTCGCATATAGATAAAGGTCTTGTTCTAAATTCGATTAACCCACATAAAGATGTAGATGGATTGACACCAACTAATCTAGGAAAACTTTTTCAGAAAGACAGAACAGGTATCCCACCAGCAACACCTGTTGGTATTATGAACCTCCTTGAATATTACAATATTAAACTTCTTGGTAAGAATGTAGTCATCTTGGGTGCTAGTAGTATCATTGGAAAGCCATTAGCTGCAATGATGTTGGAGAAAAATGCAACTGTAACAATATGTAATTCCCATACATTAAATACTCAGGATGTTGCAAGAACAGCAGATATATTAATATCTGCAACAGGAAAACCATTACTAATTAAAGGCAACTATCTTAAACTAGGTTGTGTTGTAGTAGATGTTGGTTCAAACAAACATCCAGAAACGGGGAAATTGGTAGGTGATGTTGATTGGGATACTGTTCAAGGTATTCCTTCACATATCACCCCTGTACCAGGTGGTGTAGGACCGATGACAATTGCTTGTTTAATGCTTAATTTAATGAATTGCTATGAATATGGAAATAGACAAGAAAATTAATGAATTGATTCAGAAAGAGGGAATTAGACAGATGGAAGGATTAGAACTGATTGCTTCTGAGAACTATGTTTCCCAAGATGTGTTGGATAGTATGGGGTCGATATTAACGAATAAATATTCTGAAGGTTATGCAGGTAAGCGATATTACAATGGAAATGAGTATGTTGATGAAATAGAGCAGACAGCAATAGATAGGGCAAAGAAACTTTTTAATGTTGACCATGTGAATGTTCAACCATACTCTGGTTCAATAGCAAATCTTGCAGTACATTTTGCACTTTTAGAAGCAGGAGATAATACATTAGGTATGGCATTAGATGCTGGAGGACATCTAACTCATGGTTTTAAGGTTTCAATCTCAGGAAAATACTACAATTCATTAAGTTACGGTTTAGATGAAAACGGGTTAATAAATTATGATGAAGTTCGTAAATTAGCAAAGGAACATAAACCAAAATTAATTTGGGCAGGATTCTCTGCATATTCAAGAATAGTTGATTGGAAAGAGTTTAGAGAGATAGCTGATGAGGTAGGTGCATATCTCGTTGCTGATATTGCTCATGTTGCAGGCTTGGTTGCTTCTGGCGTATATCCTTCTCCAGTTCCGTATGCCGATGTTATCACAACTACAACACACAAGACACTTAGAGGTCCAAGAGGAGCAATGATTATGTGTAAAGAAGAGTTTGCAGAAAGGATAGACAAAGCAGTATTCCCTGGATTACAAGGTGGTCCTCATAATCACATTACTGCAGGTATTGCAGTAGCACTTCATGAAGCATTAACAGATGAATTCAAAAAATATTCTAAACAGGTAGTAGTTAATGCGAAGGTCTTAGCTGATTCATTAAAAGATTTAGGATACAAAATCGTATCAGGTGGAACAGATAATCATATGTTCCTAGTTGATATTGCAGGAAGTATTGGTATGTCGGGGAAGGAAGCATCAGATATGTTAGAGAAAGCAGGGATAACTACAAACAAGAATGCAATTCCGAATGATCCAAGAAAGCCATGGGACCCATCAGGTATTAGATTGGGTACTCCAGCTCTCACAACTAGAGGAATGAAAGAGAAAGAGATGGAGGAAGTAGCTAAATATATTCACCAAGCACTAACAGAGTGTAAGAGTGATGAGGATTTTGTTAAATTGAAAAATGAGATAAAAGAGTTTACTGCCTTATTTAAAATTCCTGGTGTTAATTAAATATGAAATTAAACTATCGTAAAGATTTAAATATCGCTTCCATTAAGTCGGAATCTAGTTGGAACAAGATTAATGTCCTGACACTTCTACAGAACAATTGTGGGAACAGGCAACCTTCTGTTAATGCATATCTTGGAGCTAGATATAGTCGTTCCGCTGATTCTGTTATGGACATTGCATCTGAAATCATTAGTAGTGGTACAAATGCTGCAGAGAGATTGGAGAAAATCTTCGCTGGTTACGGGCATAAGTCAGTAGGGGATATGGCAGACCTTTTTGTTTGTATTGAGAACATTCCAATGTATACTGCAATGCGAATATATTACATGAACTCCGTTATCTCTGGACAAGAGAGGTCAACAAGATATCAGAACTTTGCAGACCCACAGTTTGTAAAGATACCCCCTGAAGTTTGTAGTGATGTGAATGTAAGAAAAAATTATGAACAAATTATGCTTAAACAAATGAAGGATTACAGGGAGTTAAACAAGAGGAGTAGGGAGGAGTTGAAGAAATTTTTCAAAATTAATGAAGAGAGTAAGGAGGAGGTGTCTGCATTGAAGGCTAGGAGTTTTGATGTTTCTAGATATCTTCTACCAATTGGGTTAAGTACTAGCTCTGCATATTTGATGTCTGCAAGAAATTGGGCTGAATTGATAGGGTATTTGAGTGGTGGAAGTAGTGTTGTTGAAGATGAGGTTGCTGTGCTTCTTCTTAATTTATTAGGCGATTCTACACTTGAAGCAAGAGGGTATGTAAGGGAGGCAGAGGGATTGATTAGGCATACAGACCCTAATAGCTCTAGAGTGAATTCGACTAAGGAAGTTTTAGATTTCATGAAGAATAATTTGGATAGAGAACAAGTTAATGAAATTCCTGATAGTGAATCAGAAGCAATCAAGGTTAGTTATTCTCCTGATTGTACTGAGACTTTGATTTCACATTATGAAGCATTGTTAAATCCTCTTGGTTCAAAAACGGAGTATGAGTTTTCGGATGAGGATCAGGAGGAGTTGAGTGATATTCTTTTTGAGTACCATAATCAGCATAATACAGTTGGAAATGTAGGGCAGAGTGGAGCAATTAAGATTGAGGGTTTTGCTTCTTTGGGTACACTGAAAGATTTGAATAGGCATAGGAGTTTGGAGAGGTTTGTTCCATTGTTTAATGAATGTATTGATATGGATCAAGAGTTAGATAGGAGAAATGAGGATTGTTTCTACCTCTGTAACTATCTTGATATCCCTCAATTGAAATCATTAAAGAAGGAGTACAAAGAGAGATTAGAAGAAACGTATGGGATGATAAAAGAATGGAGGGAAGAGGCGAAGGATTGTATGACGAGGGAGGTTATTGATGAGTTTACTAAGTATCTTTTACCTCATGCTCATGCCACAAGATATATTTTCTATGGCTCATTTGATGATTTGCAGTATGTAATTAATCTTAGAACTAGGAATGGTGGACATATTGCTTACAGGGTTTTGACATATGATTGGCTTAGGAGATTGAGTGTTCAAGATCCAATCTGGAGGACATTGTTAAAGAGGATTGTTGTTCCAAAGATTGATGACAAGCATCAGTTTGTTGATAGGTCTTAAACAATTACATTCTCAACTATATACCTACACCTGTTTGTTCTGTTGGTGGAGTAGTTTCTGTCGGTGCTAATGGTTGCTCTCCACCAGCAGGCATATTATTAATCTCACTATTCACAAGTGCTTGCAAATCCATAGCTTCTTGTTGCTGAGGAACCTCTATCTCTCCTTGGATAGGTGTTTGTTCTGTTGGTGTTCCATAAAGGTTGGAATAGAAGTCGGTAGGTGTTGTGGTAGTAGGTGTTTCTAAGGTGGTTTCGGGAATGGGTGTATCCATAGGTGTTGTAGATGTGTCATTCGTAAGAGTCTCTTGTGGCGTTATAGTTGTTTCAAAGACAGGGGTTTCTGTTGGTGCTGGTGCTGTAAACCCAATATTTGGTAGCACTTCTGATTTTTCAGGTGTCTCCATAGGTGTTGCAAATGTATCTGTAGTAAATGTGTTTTCAACGATTGGTTGTTCAATTACAGGTGTCTCTACAGGTGTAGTAAATATATCTGTAGTTGGAGTCTCAGCTGTTGTCACAGGGGTTTCAAATGTGTTCCCAACAACAGGTTCTTCAATAACAGGTGTTTCAACAGGCGTGGTAAAGACATCTGTAGAAGGAGCTTCTTCAACAACTGTGGTTTCCACAGGTGCTACTTGCCCTGCATCTACTCTAGGATTCTCACTCATAACAAGGGCCTCTAAATCGCTCTCATGATTTCCGACAGCAGGTTCTGGTTGTTCTGTCATTGCTGTATTAATACCAGCATTCACCATCTCTTGCAAACTAGGTTTCTCTTGAACACCCTCTTGTGAAGGGACTTCGGTATTAGGTTCTGTTTTCTCCTGTGGCATATCTGTTGTTTCTGTTGTAACAACCTTCCCCTTCTTCTCTTTAGTAACCAACAATATTATTATCGAAAGTAAAAGTATTCCTGCAACACCCAAAAGAATATATGGTAAGAAAGTTGTAATAGTTTTCTTCTTACTCGTATCTGTTTGTGCTGCAACTTCTGGCTCTGAGCTAGTAGTGGTTTGTTCTTGCTCTGTAGCTTCATTACCTGTTTCTGTACCCTCACTTTCCTGAAGTTTAGTAGTTCCAATATCTCTTGTATTATCAATTGTTAAGGTACCTATCTGTGACTGATCTGTTAATACTGTAAAAGAATGCTCAGCGGAAGTTGTAGTAAAATTGATTTTAGCAATTGAAGTGTTGATAACGGCTTCTTCTTGTGTTGTACATGCAATCTCAATTACAGAACCATTTTGTGTCGATGAAAAAGTACCACAGGCATATTCTCCTTCCTCAATCTTGCTAACTGTTACATTGTCAGATACCTGAATCGCAATTTTTAACGAATTAGCAACCTCTTCTTTTGTGTCTATCTCGACAGCAACAGTCCTAACATCTCCATTAGAGCTCTCATTTAGATTAACCTCTGCAGCGAATATTGCAACAGGAGAAATTAAAAGAAAAAGAATTGCATAGAAAAGTGATGATTTTTTCATTTTTAAGGGCAGTCAATTTATTATGTTAAGATTACCATGCAATATTACTGATGTCAAAGTAAATTTGACTTAATTTTTACAAATATATACACTTTAGATTATATGGAATATACTGCCCCTGCAAATACAAATAGCGTAAGTGGTGTGGATGAGAGTCTCAATGAGATTATTGCACTACAGCAAAAACTTCTTCAATCCTCTGCCCCTGAGAAATTAAAAGAAGATACACTCCATTCTATCGAAAGATTGAAAAGAATGGTAAAACTAGGTGGTTACAGTAGTGAGTTTGAGAATGTAAACAAATATATTGACTGGGTGACTCGTATTCCTTGGGGAGAGGTTTCGGAAGATAATCTGGACATCAAAAATGCAAAAGGAATTATGGACTCTTCTCATCATGGCATGGATTCGGTAAAGAATCTGATTCTTGATTATCTCGCAGCAATGCAACTCAGCATGGAGAATGCAAAAAGGTTAGCAACTCCTCAGGTTATACCAACGCAGATGTCTAGTTTTATCCAGCCACCAGTTCAAAAAGTTGCTACAAGCAATGCCGATGCATCTTCTCTTACAGCACCTGTCTTTCTTTTTCTTGGTCTGCAAGGTGTAGGAAAAACCTCTATTGCAAAGTCAATAGCTGATGCTATGAACAGGAAGTTCGCTAGAATCTCGCTTGGTGCGATAGGGGATGTGAGAACATTAAGGGGAACTCCAAGATATTCTCCAGATGGCGAACCAGGCCAGATTGTAAAGGCGTTGATAAGGTGTGGTACTATGAATCCTGTTATCTTGTTAGATGAGATTGAAAAATCTAGTGGAACGGCAGGTTTGTTAAGTGATGTTATGGCAACATTGTTAGAGATTCTTGACCCAGAGCAAAACCCTACTTTTGTTGACCACTATATTGACTATCCAATAGACCTCTCTAAAGTGATGTTTATCTGTACTGCAAACAATCTAGGTGGACTCTCAGCAGCTTTAGTTGATAGGGTAGAGGTTATTCGATTTACAAGTTACTCTGATATGGAGAAGGAAGTTATCGCTAAGCAATATATCCTGCCTAAGATTCTTGAAGAGCTTCATCTTACACCTGAGCAGTTACAGATAGATGATGATGTGTGGCTTTCTGTCATTAGACCTGTTGGTTTTGATGCAGGTATTAGGCAATTAGAGAGAAATATTGCTGCGATGATAAGGAGTGCATCAAGAAAGATAGTAGAAGGAGCTCCACTACCAGTCGTTATCAACAAAGATAACTTAAAACAATTCTTAGACCTTGATCAAGGTCCATTGAGTTAAACTCCCTTAAAAGGATTTTTCAATTGCAGAGCGGTTGCAGCTCTTGATACTTGAGGGTTTTTAATAGATTTGGCAATATTACTTTTGTAATTACTTTTCTCTTCTGCCTTCTCTAATTGTTCTAGGTCTGACATTTTTTGATCTTGGGCAAGTGATTTTGTATCCACCGCTTGTGTTACGAGGTATATATCCTCTCTTAATGGTTCTTCTTCTTTTTTCTTTTTTTTAGGTATTAGAAACATTCTGTTTGTTTTCCTCAGGGTAACTTTCCACTGTCCCATGTGGAGTTAAATGCCTGTTGCCTTTCTGAATTTCTTTCCTTGAGCTTACTACTTGTCCAGTTATTGTCCTCTTATTTATCTCATCAATGAAGCTTGCTTGGTCTTTCTGCTTATTTGGGTTTAGTATTGCCTCTTGTTCTTTAATTCTTGCTTCAAGTTCTTGTTGGTATCTTTCTCTCTCGGTTTGTAATCTCTTGCTCTCTGTTTCTTTCTTTTCAACTGCACCTCGTATTATTTCATCCTGTCGCTGTCCACTGACACTACGTACTCTTTGTTGTGTTACTGGAGGGTCATATGGCTGAGCCAACTCCTCTATACTCCTAGTATCTGTCTTCCCTTCCATAGCCTTCATCTTCTCAAGTTCTTGAGGGTTTGAAGTAATGATTTCATTTTCTGCTTGACTTGCACGGACCTGTAAACCTACATGATTTGAACCAGCAAAGAAGAGTCCTTCACCAGTATCACAGTTTAGTAGGAAGCTCTTCTCTCCATCAGAAAGATTGAAGACTGCTTGTAGTAGTTCAACTGCAGTAGGACTCTGCCTCATGAGAATCTGCATTGAAGAGTTGGTGATAATTGCTCTTCCCATATCGTTGTTTAAGAAGTCTGCAACATCTTGTGTAATTGTAGAGAGACCTAAGTAATATTTTCTTGCTCGTTTTGCGATAGAATACATGAATTTTGCAGATTCTGGGTCTTGCATCATATACCAAGCCTCATCAACTATCAGAAGTCTCCTCTTTTTATCTTTACGAATCTTTGTCCAGATGAAATCTAACATTAGGTACATAGCAAGAGGTTTTAATTCTTCTTGTAGGTCTCTAATACTAAATACTGTAAATGGATTGTTAATTTCAAAGTTGGTTGCTTCATTGAACACTCCCGCACCGCTACCGATGATGTATTTCTCCATTCTTCTAGCAAGTCCATGTGCTTCAGTTTCTGCCATTCCTTTTAATACTTTGTACAAATCTTCAAGCATAGGGGGTTCTTTGGTTTGAGTGTCAGGATCCAAGGTGATTCCTTTCTCTCGATATGCCAGATTAAGGGCTCTGTCCAAGATGGACTCTTCAATATTTGTAATACCACCGAAAAGAACTTTGAAAAACCCGAGTAAAGAAAGCATTTTAATTCTTAGCTCATCTTCTTCTCCATCCTGACTCTTTGTCCCAGAAAGCTCAAAAGGATTCATTTTATGTCCCTTATCTTGAGAGAATGAGATATATGAACCATTAACAGCTTTTGCAAGAGTTTCGTACTCTCTCTCTGGGTCAATGACAATAATTTCCGTTCCTAACATGAGACTTCTAAGAGCTTCCAGTTTGATAAAATAGCTTTTACCAGCACCTGATGTTGCAAATACAACAGAGTTAGCGTTTGGAAGTGCAAATCTGTCAAAAACAACCAAACTCCTGTTATGCATATTTAATCCATACATAATTCCTCTGTCCATTGTTAGCTCAGAGGTAACAAATGGGAAGGTTGTTGCTAATGAGGTGGTGTCCATGTTTCTGGTGATGTATAGCTTGTCGGAACCTAGTGGTTGCGTACTTACAAAAGCGGCTTCCTGTTGTAGTGTTGCACTCTTCGCGGTTACATTCATCGCTGCAAATGTAGAGATTACATTTCTAGATATTTTCTCTAATTCATCCATATTCTTTGCATACATAGTGACATACATTGTGAAATGGAAGAATTTCTCTGTACCTTCGGCAATGGAGTCTTGGAGCTGTTGTGCATCAGAAAGAGCCACTTTGAGTGATGGATCAACAACTTTCCTTTCTTCGATTTGAGTGTAGAGTGTGGCTTCCATCTCTCCGATTTTCTTTTTAAGTTTTTCAAGGATATCTTTAGAATCAACTGGGTAGTAGAAGGTACTAATTCTTAAGGAGTGTTCAAAGTTAATGATAGGGGAGAGCCAGTTTGGTCCTACAAATCTAGGATATCCACTAACAAAGAGTGTTCGGAAGTAATACTCACCCATCTGTAAGTGATTAAAATCAACCTCTAAATCTATTGGTGCAATTAAATCTTGTATTGATAGGTCTGTTTGGGTCCCAATTGTATCGAGTAATTCTTCTCTTCTTGCTGAGGCTTCTAGGGCTTGTTGTTCTTCTGCTGAAGGCTTTTTCTCGGGTGCAGGTTTCCCTTTATTTACATTTCCTGCAATCTTATCAAGTAGCTTAATCAAAGGGTTCTTTTTTTCTTCCTTCTTCTCTTCCTCTGGAGGGGGTTCTACAAACTCCGTTGTAGAGCAAGTAGTTCTTGGTTCTACGGAGTCTAACTCTTTCTGGATGGTATTCTGATACTCAGCGTATTTCTGTCCAGCAGTTTTCATCTTATCCTGTATAGAGGAAAGTTTCTGTACTGTTTTGCTTTGTAGTGTCCTATTATCTGCCATTATCCTTCCTCCTCTGGATTATATGTAGTGTAAAACTCAGAAATTAAATCTTTTGTTGTCAGTTGATGTCCTGACAGTCCCATACTCCCAATCTGTTTTAATATATGGTCTCGTTTGGGGTAAAGGAATATTTTAGCTTTCTCTAGCAACTGTTCTGTACGTATGTTTGCTGCTGCTTCCTCCTCTGCAGTTTTCTTTTTTGATTTGAACCCTGAGGTATCTGGAACAACTCCTCCTGTATGGTAGGGGACTATGATAAAGAAACTTTTGTCTAAGACATTGTTTTGAACAATTAGGTTCTCTACAAAGTTGGTATATATTTCAAGTTGTCTCTTGAGTCCTTCGGTCATAGCTTCCTGTTTTTGAGACTTCAGATACGTGATGTAGTTACTGATATCGATTCTCTTTGTTCGGATAAGGATTTGTATCCTAAAGTTTAATGAATTAAGTAGTCCAGCAAAAGCATATATTTTGTTATCTTGTTCATATTCTGCAAGCAAATCAAAGTTAATAGCAGATGTTTGCATAACCATCGCAACACTACCGTTTTTGTTAATAACTAAATCATCCCTGATATCCTTTATCGGTAGATGGTCTTGTGTTGTTGCTGTTGCTCTTGCACGAGCATTTTTATCCATATTACAGACAGTTTATCTTAATAGGTAACTTGTTGTTCATATCCTCCAAAATAATTTCAACCTTAGGAAATTTGTATGTAGGATGTTCAAATTCTAACACGTAATGTCCAGAATTCCACATCTTGTTTGTCAGGAAGTATCCATTTTTACCAGTTTTGTTTGCAAAGAGAAGCTTACCACTTGTGTCTTTAAGGTAGGATATTACATCTGGTATGGGCTTAAAACTGTTATCACACAGCCAAACATTGATATTACCAGGTACATTCTCCATCCCTTTTGCAGAGAATTGATAGCTTTGAATATTATGGTTTGTGATAACAATATTGGTAGGGGCTTGAGTAGATGTTGGTGTTTCAACTTTGGTTTCAGCTACAACATGACTACTCTCTTCTTCTGGGGTATTGCTACTCTCAATGGGGTCTAAGTCTCCAAATATATCTTTATCTGCATCATCTACCTCTTCTTGCAGTACATCTTGGCTTCCTCCAATGATTTTCTTTTTTTTCACCTTGACATCTTTATGTACAATCATCCCATCTTCAGTAGGTTTAACATTCGGTTTATCTCTACCATCTCCCATACTTTTACTTCTCCATACTCTTTGTGTAGGGGAGGTTATAGCGGAGATGTAGTTTTGTATGAACTTGTCTGCAGGTTGCTCATTAATTGGTACAAGTGCTAGCACAATACCAGAGATACCAGAAACTGCTGCAATGGGAATACCTACAATTGGTTTTATCGTTTTTCCAATCATTAGATATATCATTACTCCTGCTATACCTAAACCTAAGGCAAGGTATGCAAATTCTTTTAGAGTGAACTTAGTAAAAAGCTTAAACTCTACATCTAATACATTTTGAGGTATTGCGTGTTGTTGCATAGGCAGTTTCTATTATACATAGATGTTAGCATAAGAAGGTTCCCTTATCAATTTCCATTGTTAGGATGAAGACTATACCTGTTTTGTTACGATTAGTTAATATACTACAAGTACCTTAAATCCTCTAGCAAGTTAAATCTTTGGTTAAAAATAGATATAGTCTTTAGTGGATAAAGAGAAATTGATAAGGGAACCTTAGATAGGATATACTTCTACTGAATGAAGAACTTTACAAAACTCTTACAATTTCGCTCGTTAATGAATCAAGGAATATCCTCAAATGAATCTTTAGGAATATGGGGAAAGGATTTTAACAAGGAATATGTAGGGAAAAATGGAAATAAAAGTTTAGATAAAAAGATTAAAATTGCTAAGGATAATATCTCTGTTTTGTTAATAGGCAACCTAGTTAAATTCATAGGTATATCTGGTTCTGTTGGAAGTGGTTTTGCTAAAGAAGAGGATGATATTGATATCTTCGTTGTAACTAGAAATGGGAGTATGTGGTTGTATAGAGCATTGGTCAAGATAAAGAATATTTTTCATGGAAAGATAAGGGTTAAAGGTGAGAAGGATGTAAAAGATAAACTCTGTCTTAATTTAATTGCTGAGGAGAGAGGTTTAGAATTCGACAATGACATATTCAACTTTAATGAACTTATGTACCTAATTCCCATATACAATGAAAAATATATTAACTACATATATTCTCAAAACAGGTGGTTGGAAACAGAATATGGGATTAAGAAAGAAAACATGGTGACAAATATTAAACCTGGTAGAGAAGTGAATATCTTTCTTAGAATACTAAATGTCTCTTTCTACTATTTACAGTTAATATATATGAAATTAGCTAGGCATAATCCAGATTTTAGAAGAATTAAAGAAAATTCAAAAAAGGGGAGGATTGAGTTTTTCCCTAAGAGATTTAGAAAGAAGAGGGTAGAAGATTATAATAGGGAGTTCATGTAAGTTTATAAAGCATGTAGCACTGATACAAATTCCGCTAAATTCCACTAGCAAATGCGACAGTTGTATGTGTTAAGATTGTTCTAACAATCTAAATTAACATATAAGTACGATGAAAAACTCACAGGAAATTACTGTTGCATGGCATCTTTGGAGAAATA